>Ga0325403_1006644_pt1 | contig 11023 bp, 6 predicted proteins | sample PopdelMetagenome_19_FD_205665 | JGI IMG/M metagenome (GOLD analysis project Ga0325403, IMG submission 205665) | Populus deltoides microbial communities from Bellville, Georgia, United States - Xylem-PdKOR-R4 | ecosystem: Host-associated > Plants > Phyllosphere > Stem > Wood/Secondary xylem...
AGACAGTGGCTAAGGAAAAGAATCAGTTCTTTTCTTTCAGTAATTCCATGGCAGCAACATTTCATTGTTGGCGTGTGCTTAAGAACTGCTGTACTATAATCCAATACTACATCTTCACATCCTATTCAGCTTTAGCATATTCTTTGTAGGTCTACAAGCAATGAAATCAGAATGAGCAAGTGCTATTGAGAAAAGTATCAAAATATTTATGCGCCTGAAAATTGTTAAACTTCCTTCGAAACTTATTCTGAAGCTAAACAGGCGTATATATTACACAGGATTAGCCAAGGCAATAACTGAGAGAGAGGGAAATGTACTCGTAAGCTTAAGATAGGCCAGCAAGGATAATGAAAACGAGACAGCCATTTCGATATTAATCCTCGTCACCAACACAAAACCGGCACCACAAAGAAGCCTCCAGAACTGAAACTGCTATGTTCTTGTTTTTTATTGTCTATTTGCTCGTGTTATTTAGCTTCTTGTGCGCTGAACTCTTTTTGATATCTGGGACAGAACAAGCATGGTTGAGATCACAGCTTGTCTCTACTAGGAGGTGCCTGTAGATCAGGGTTCAAAGGCTGTATATTTGTACTCTTCAGAGGCATCTCATGGTTATGTTTTCCTTCATATGTTGTAATAAAAGCTTTTGGATCGTCTGATGCTCTTTCCACGTGCTTGCGCACATTGCATTTGAGACTAGTACATCTATAGTAACTCCTGCAAGATGGATTTAAAATGTGTTGTGAGCAAAATTCAAGGGAAAAAAAAGAGTTTTCACAAGCAAAAAAAAAAAGCAACAAATTCATTAATATACTGTAAAACAATAGGATAATGTGTTATCCTCAATTCAAATTTCAAAGATATTAGGTGGGGAACAATCAGTCAGAAACAACTTAACTGTAGCATTTATACGAGTACCTAAATGCTAAATCAATGTTGCAAATATGCTGGATTCATGAAATATTGCAAAACAACCAAAAACGTTTGTCTTCATAAGGTTTTTAAAGGCCGCATTAAACATTGAATCAGAGAAGCAGAAAATCAGCATGCAATACATATCTCAAGCAAGTCTAATGTCTCAACCTGGGATATGGATTCCCCCTTACAATCTTCTGCCCATATTTTCTCCAGCGAAAACCATCCCCCAAAATCTCAGAATCTGTGGAACTTTGCACCACTACACGGGGCTCCTGAACGCCCTCCCCTGATATGCCACCTTTATTGGATTGTATCCCAGCTTTCCTAAAAGAAAAATTAATATATGTCCATTACATAAGAACCAAGAAGATAATTTCAAGGGTGATGTGTATAGTAAAATTAAAAAGCCATCAGGCCATGACAAAAGCTTATTGGATTCATGTAATGAGGTAAGGGTGAGAAGGGCTGGAGGAAGAAGCAAATATAAGCTGGCATAAAACCAACTTGGATTATTCCTTGAGATGATCTGATTCAGCACAAAGCAACAAAGTGAACGTGAATTCATTTCTTTTTAACGATGAGGTGAACCTCTATAGTAGCTGATTTTCAAATCTATTCATGAGTGTTCTATGTCTTACCTTCTTTTATTTCTAGGCTCATCATCGTCTCCCTCCAATCCCTTGCTTCCATCATTACATTCCCCATTGAGACCACATGAGTTATCAGAAGTTCCCGCACCAGCATTAATTGATCCAGTTCCAGCACGATCACAAGATGGCGGAGGTTTACCCTGGTAAATTGAATGCACCTGCAATCCTGCTTCAATCTGATTTTCCTCTCTACCTTCAGAGCCTTCATTTCTTTCAATGAGTTGATTACTCCATAAGGGAGTGGTGTACCTATCTTGAGCATTGCTATCAGATACAGCTCCTAGTCCTTGTGTTCCTGATGAGTTGCGCTTAGGAGGCTGAGGCTTTGAATGGTTGTGTTCCCCTTTGTAGACAATCTCTGCAATTTGCCCATCAAATGATCTTTCGACCTTCTTTTTCACCGGACAATTTGGATAGGTGCACTTGTAGTAACTCCTCGGATATTCACTTCCTTTTACTTGCTTTTGCCCATATTTCCTCCAATTATAACCATCATATGAAGCCCTGTCCCCGTTAGATGCATGTGATAAAGATTTTGGATCCTCCTGATTCTGAGATGTCAACAATACTGCATGGGATGGAATATTCTGATGAAGATTTGAGGTTAGCTGGGATGAGATATTTTGTTTATTTTGTTTTGGACACTGAGGGCGAGCCTCAACTGATTGTAGCATTTGCTGTGAATTGGTATTGAAGTTCCCCTGGTCAAAAGAAATTCTTGCATCAACATATGAAGAACAAAAATACAACAACCAGTTGCCAGATTACCATGGCAGAAGAAGTTACAACTGGTGGTAGAATTTTGCCACTCACCATACTCGCCAGTAGAGAAACAGTTGCCTTCGACACAAACTTTGCCTGTGGTTTATATATGACAGTGGTTTTGCTATCAGTACTTGAAACTCTATTAGATGAATTGCTAAGTGTTGTTCCAGAGAGTTCAACCTGAAAGTGTCCAAGAACATAAGGATCAGAAAACAAGAATTCATTGTGGAGAGAGCATTCAGAAGAGCTATGTGATCACCTGGGAAGAAACCAATGCACCTAGAGCACGATTCACTGTTGGCCTAAACCTCAAAGTTTTTGGTCTAATGGCAGCAACTGCCATTTCAGAACAATCAGTGGAGGGTGAAGTATTGATGGCACCCGCAAGCAACTCTGAGAAAGATCTAAACTTGGAGCAACTAGGCCTGGAAGCTACTGGTTTAGCTATAACCACCCTCTCTGATTCCTTGATCTCCATTTTCAATAAATATCTGGAATATTAATTACATTTTACTGGTAAACGTGTAAGAAAAGGCCATTTCAAGATCAAGGGAGCTTGGAAGTCCTATCTTTTGAACCTCAATCCACATTCAACAGAATGTAACAAAAGCTGCAGAGATGGAAAGTTGATTTGTAGACACTAAGAAATCGCTTCTGTTGGCTGGGACAACCTCTCAGACCTGCATTATACTGGGATTATATTAATGGCAAGTATAAAATGAAGACTACATTTACAAGGAGGAAGAATAGAGCAATGCCATAAATTACTAGTCCTATAAAATCTCTCTGCAGCTCTTGATTATTCATTTCCATTACTAATGTTTTATGCGAGTGGAACAACATAGGGATAATTACCCAAAAAACTCAGTAAACGATTCCTTTCCAATCAAAACATGAATGACAAGTGACCGAAGAAAAAAGAAAAAGAAAAAAACAATTTGCAGAGGACCTCAGCAAGTACAACATTCGCAAAATCCAACACTCACAACAACAAAAAATGCGAGTGGATTGGATGAGCAATGTCCAACACCTCTAAGAAATCCCTTTGAAAGATCAGGACTTCAAAATGTCGTTGAATAAAACTTTGGTCCCTGGTTGCATAAAAAAAATATAAATAAATTCTTTTCATTCTCCTTAGAACTTCTTGTGCATTGCTAGAGCAATGCTTTCCATCAACATAAAGTATACTTCAGGTTAAAGTTTTGCGGCGACTGCCGAATTATTGTTATGTTAAGAAAATAAGCTTCAATTTGCAATTTTACTCGCTACAATTAGACTGTATCATTTAGTTACTCTTGATATTCCACTAATGACCATGGATCATCTGGACATGGGTGCGCTCACAATCTCTAGGTTCTCAAATCTGTCAAATTTACAACCAGCTTTCGTTCTTTTTCTTCAGAAAAAGAAAGAAAAATCCCCTATTCAACAGAGAAGGATAAAGGACCCAAAAAGATAAGACCTTTTCTACAAGCACTGCCCAAAAGAAATTACATTAGTATTCGACTATTGTAATGAAAGTACCATTAAAACCAGTGTAGTTTCTAACACTAAATAAATATTTAAGAAAAAATATGCATAGCCAGAAATTAGTACTTAAGATTTCTGGGGTTTGAATCTTTTCTGCATACCCTTTAAGAACAAAGAACATGAACACAAACCATAGACTGGCTTTAGCTAAAAGAAGGCAAACAAGAGAGAGGAAGTGGAAACTAACCAGAAAGGGAATAAGTAAGAGCTAGTAAGAAGTTTCTATGCTTCCACAAGATCTCATTTACTACTATCTCAGTTCATAACATTATTCAATCTATAACCCTGCATTTGCAGAACCAAGAATTTTGTGAGAAAACTATCTAACTTTTAAAGAAACTGGAAAACGTTATACATAATGAGAGAACTTGACCTTGGAAACAAGAAATCTTCAACACAATTCAACATATGAACAGTTAATTCTTTCAGCTTATATTACTAGAGATCTAGTATAATCGCCTTGTCTTTTTATTCTACCACTTTTACTCTGCTAAAAACACAATTTTCTGTCTTGTTTTTGAATAGCTAGCTAACAAGGTAGTTGAACACAATGAACAGTTCCCTTATTAGAAAGCTATGAGAGAGGGAGGGGGGTTAATTTGTTTCTTCTGCAAGTACACTGTGTGGCAATTTGGGCACAAGAAGAAGTTGTTGCAGGAAGGAAAATGCGGGGAATCCCAACCAACTTTTTATTACTCATATATTTATTTTCGGAGTATACACAGTTTTATATATATATATATATATATATATATATATATATATATATAGTTTCTGACAACATTTAGCATTATGGAATTGTCGCATGGTGATTTGATTGGTTCTTTAGTTTGATGTTTATTTTATGGATTATGTTTTATTTTAAGAGGGTTTTGTGTAGTGAAGAGAATCGGCTCGATACTATAGAGCTGATGGTACTGCCAACTACCTGTCTCTCTTTTCTGCTTTGACTATTCGCTGTTTGCTCCATCTCCAAGGCTTACCTGCTTCGAATAAAACTTGCAAAGCCCACTTTCATCCATGGAGTGTGTAATCCACTTGATGCTGACCTCGTGGAATGGGACTTTTCTTCACTCTAAACTCCTCGGACTGCAAATCTTATATCTAGCCAGATGTGCCGCTGAATCACTGGTTAGTTTTTGGCACGTGTTAGTGGTCCCAGTGTTTCTGGTGTAATTTAAGACTATTTTCCCGTATCTACCATGCATGTCTCGACTGATTCAGCTTAGCAGAGTTCGGGTTCGTGTTGTGATATCATTTGTCCTTGGTTTATGGCAATTATACCTTAAAATTTTGATCCTACGTGAGTAAAAGTGGGATTCTTTGAATTACATGTGGATGCCGTTTATCAGAGAGTTTGAAGTATCCTACGTTTCCCGTTTTTCCCAATCCCCCAGAAAAAAAGGGATCCAATGTTAATTCTTTTCCTTTTTCTTTGAACTGCGAGAGAGGAGGGGAAGCAAAGCCAACTACCAAAACCCTTTTACGCAGCCTACGCCCTCATCCAAGCATATATGTTGGTTCCAACGACGAGCAAGTTGGACTTTTGAAAGCTGGCACAGAGCAACAATTTGTAGGCAAAAATCTCCTCGTATAGAACTTGTTTGGGAACACCGCGCGTGTATCTAGAAATGAAAACACTTTCAACAATACCAAACCCACTGCCGATACTTATTTTGATCCAAGCATTATCTTTGATAAATACATGTTTAGGCAATTGAAATCAATGCCCTAGTCATGTTAAATAACTTTTTTTATATATAATTTATTTTTTCTTCAATTAAATAATCAACTTTAAATATATTCCTTCATCTCAATCACATTTCCTTACCAATACATCTCTTTATTGTTTTAATGAAAGCCTTTTTTTTTATTTACAAGCACTTTGTTTAAATAAATAGCTACCATGATCTCACCAACAAATCATAAAAAAACTATAAAAACAATGTTTCAATATTTTATATGTGATTGAAGGGAAAAAAAAAAGAAATATGATAAAATCATGACAAAAGTCAATTAAAAGATTTAAAGAACATAAAACTTTATTTTCATTCAACATTCTTTAGCAGTTTTAATTTCTTTTGCCATGCTAGGCACATAATAATTGAAAAATAAATTTTTAATATTATAAAAAAGCCATGATAGTATTTAAAAACCATGACAAAATTAAACAATAATTCAAATATCATGTTAATTATTTTTTTTTTATATTGCATTTCAATTAAAAAAACTTGCAAAATAAAACAATGAAAGGGATTAGGTGCATGGGCTATATACATTAGGCCCGCATGCGTAGTCCTATGAAAAAAGGCTCTTCATGCATGGGTTTAGCATGCTAAGCTCGCACGCTTGAAACTTTTTTTTTCTATAATACAGATGAGATATCATCCAATTTATAATTGTTTTTTCAAAATAAACTAGATGAATTGTCGTCTAATTACCCAAATCCCAGTTAGCATAGAAATGGTCAAAAAATCGAGCTAGGGTTTTTTAGATCCAAAATTTTATTTTTAACCTATTTTCACATACAAACACCTATTTAACACCCTTAGAATCTCAATAAATTAATCTATCAACTCAAAAAATAATTAAAAAAAATTGAAAACACAAAAAAATAAAAAGATAAAAAAATCTTTCCTAACTCTGATCTATTTTTTTCTAGCAATATGGAAGCTCAATTACACTCTAGTAGTCAAAAGGAACACATTGACACTAAATTTAGCTTTTTGTTAATGAAATATGGTCAAGTAATCATCCTCTCTCCTCTATTGATTTTCAGCTAGTCTTTCTTCTCTCTTAAAAATGAATTGTCAAACTAAAAGGATCCAAAATGAATTTGGCATAATTCTTTATGTAGAAATATTTATCATTTTACTCTTTCTAAACTCAACTTCATGATCTTCTAATTGATAATGATTACTTGGATTAGCCTAAATTGTTCTTTTAAGTGAACAATTTTCTCTTGTTTCTTTCCATGGAAACACATCCTCAAATAATATAGCATTCTTTGATTTCATAATAATAATAGGATGAATATCCTAAATACTTGACTATGTACAAGAAATCGATATGAACTATTATTGTATGCATTTTCAATAAATACACAACCCTTAGACTTAGGTCTTATCTTAACCATTTTAGGATCATGTATTGTTACTTTTGCAAAACAACCTTATATTTTGAGGTATTTGTTGGAAGGTCTTTTACCCTTACTCAATTCATATAGTGTATTTTCTAACTTTTAAGGGCTTATTTGTTAAACAATTCATATAGTGTATTTTCTAACTTTTAAGGGCTTATTTGTTAAGTATATAGCTAGCAGTTAGAATTGCTCCCCCATACAAGTTCTTAGGTGCTTTTGAACTTATCAACATGGAATTCATAATTTCTTTTTATGTTTGGTTCTTACGTTTCATAATGACATTTTATTGTGGTGAATAAGAAGTAGTAGTTTGGTAGATAATACCATTTTAAGAACATAATTTACTAAATAATGCTTTATATTCTCCACCCCCATCACTTTTTTATTACCTTTATGTTTTTGTTAAGTTGATTTTCAACTTCATTCTTGTAATGTTTAAACATTTCAAGAGCTTCATCCTTACTCCTAAGCTAATAGGTATAACATTATCTTGTGCAATTATTTATAAAAGTAATATAATAATTTTTTCCACCTCTAGTTTGCACAAACTTCAAATCACCAATATTTAAGTGAATTAAGTCTAGAGATCCATAACTTTTTTTAATTTATTTGAAAATAATTTTTTGTGAATTTTGATTCAACATAAATTTCACACTAATGATTTTTCTTAAAAATCACACTTGGTAATAATTCATGATTTATTAACATTTACATATAATTATAATTAACATAACCTAACCTACTATGCCACACATTGTAAGACTCAAGTAAATAAGAAGAAGAGGGATTCATATTTTTGCTCTCATTATTGGTTACAATGGTCATTGCATTCATTTTTAAAAAGGCCATCACACATATACCCCTTTCCTACAAACATACCTCTTAGAAAGAATAAATTTAGCACTTTCAAATACCATCTTAAAACTATTTTTGCTCAATAATGAGTCAAACACTAAGTTCTTTCTAATGTTAGCAACATGCAATACATTATCGATGGTAAGAAGTTTTTTAGAGATTATCTTTAATATGATCTTTCTAACACCCAATACCTTGGAGGTTGATGGGTTCTCCATTTATAGGTTTTCTCCATCTATTTTTTTTGTGAGCAGAAAACATCCTCTTCTCGGTGCATACATGTCTTGTAACACCAACATCAACCTACCACTTCTCAAGATTGTCTAATCAGGTTTACTTTGAAAAACACAAAAATGTTCATTTCTAAAACTTCATCAACGAGGTAATCAACCTCATTGATATTGGCTTTAATAATAATTTCCTTTCTTGGGTTGATTTGCCGAGCCCTATTTTATTTACTGTGATTTGATCAAAAATTACCATTTCACTAACAAACTACACCGTATATGAAAAGAGTATCACGTGAATATGAATTTCACTAAGAAAGTTCCTGGAAAAGATTAGGAGGGTCACAAATAATCTCATTTAAGGCTCCATTTGGCATTGCGGTCCAACCGTGCTTTTGAATTTTTTTTAGCTTTAAATTAATTTTTTTGGTGTTTTTATATCGTTTTGATGTGTTGATGTCAAAAATGAATTTTAAAAAAATATATAAAAAATTATTATGATGCATTTCCAAACAAAAAACACATTGAAAAACAACTTCTACCACACTCCCAAACAAGCTCCACCTAATTTCTTTAGTCAGAACTTTCTATATCATATCTATTCACTGTACTAACTTTTCATGAATGTAAACATTAACATATACATGAATAATGTTGCATACATGAACAAATCTAATCATATAACTTTGATGTCATTCTTAGATTTAGGAATTTGCCGACTATGAACCTTTTCATAACGACAACTTCAACCTTGAACTTTTTATCCAAAGCTTTCTAAAATGCATTTACACTCTTAAATGAACTACACACATCATATTATGTATTGTTTAATCTATTTAAAATTTAGTTTTTTACGTACAAAATCACTATGATTTGATACGTCCAAAGCTACCATAGTAATAAAATCAAATTCATTATTTGACAATTTTAACATTTTTTTCCTACAAGAACTTAATCAAGTTCGAGGTGGGCACATAAATTAATTGATTTTTTTTTTCACATGATAAACTAAACAAAGTCTAATATAAAGAGTAAAGCTTTAAGATTGTAGATCAAAGTTTGTAAATATATTAGACTAGTGTACAAATATGTTTAGTTTATCATAACAAGATTGTAGTTAAAAAATAATTAGCATGAATTGGTAGTTTATCATCATAAAAGCATGCAAAACAAAAGATGTCCTAGGAAAGACTAGAGTTTATACATGTTTAAATCTATGAACTCAAGAATAACATGCTTCAATCAACTATACTTAAATTAAAATAAGATGGGTACTTGTTGAAGCATTTTAAAGAACTCATCCATGAGTTCTTTGTTCTTAAAGCTTTATTGTTCATCACTTATGCAACTAGGATGTATGCCTAAAATATATGCCTCCCAAGATTCCAACAATATCACATTGGTTTATATGCACTTTTAAACCAAGATATTTGAACCAAAGAATATGAAACTCAACTATCTTTCAACAATATGAACTTAAGTTCTAGATTTGGGAGGAAAATCAAAGCATAAAATGAGAAGAAAATACTAAAATATACGACGAGGAAGAGTGCGTAAAAATCTGAAAAATTCTTGGATTAAACTCTTCTTTCACCTCTTTTTTTATAGTGGATTTTGAAAGTTAAAAAGTTAAAGAATTAATAAGAATTAATTCTCATCATTATCAACTTTTAATTACCCACCATAAAATAAGAATTAAACATAGAAACATCAAGAATTCTTTGAGATTAACTTCTCATTCACACATAATTTGTTTAATTAAAACAAATTTTTGACAAAATATTCATTCTAAAAAAAATTCTAATATAAAGAACAATCCAAATGTTAAGTTTTTTATTTTATTTTTTTAATAATCTAGGATATATTTTTTCAAAATTTGAGAAAGATTATAAAGATTGAGTTTGAGGACTACTTCTATTATATAAATAAATATGTAATAAATTACACTCACACTCGTAATACGAACAAAAAAGAAAATCACCATGATAATACAGTCTAGTAATTTGGAAAAGAATCCAAATGTCCATTGCATTTTTTTTAATTATTAAAATAAAGAACTTCAACTGAAGAATGTGATACCAAACCGAAAGATTAGAATTATTTTGGCAGGCTCTTTGAATGTAGCTGCGTGCAATCTTCTAGTTATTAAAAGATTCAAAATACTTAGAAAAAATAAAACAAAGTTTCCTAACATACAGCCGACAGGTGGTAAATATGGTATTTAAATTTTATTTTTAGAGATTTCAGTTAGATTTACTCTCCGAATGTGCAGAGTTTTTTTTTTATTTTATAGCCAGTGTCATGTGTATTTATTATATGCATAGCGGAGCAAGAACAAAAAATTAGGGGGTTAAATTAAAAAAATTATTTAAAAAAAAATTAAAATTTCAGTTATTTTTACTAAAATTATAAATATTTATAAGAAAAAGAACTGGAAAAACATTTTCTTGCAGCCCCGCCACTGCATATATATGACATGGAATGACAGTTTATATTCTCTGGCAAAAACAGACAAATGTGTCGAAGGAAGAAGAAGTAGCTGAGAAAGATTTAGATTTCGGAAAGTTAGTTGGGTCTTCGATTTCGAGCACGAGGGCTGGCGGCCTCTCAAACCTTCCGAACTGAAATTCCACGTCCAAGACTGGTAGTTGAATTTTAATTTGTCATTTAGTCCTTCGAATTTAGATTAATAAATTATATACGCGCGGACAGACACACAGTGTTGAACACTTTCCTTTTTAAGCAGCAATATTGGAAAGTACGAGACAAAATTGTAGATTTTACTCACGCGCCGGCTATTCACGCTCTTGTTTTTGTTTTTTATTCTCTTTTCCGAACCAAAACCAAAGTTATTGCTCGAATCAATTATTAATTCCCCATATTCCATTATGCTCCATCTACATTTCTCTTTTACAAATGGATATATTTGATTGGAT
>Ga0325403_1006646_pt1 | contig 11022 bp, 7 predicted proteins | sample PopdelMetagenome_19_FD_205665 | JGI IMG/M metagenome (GOLD analysis project Ga0325403, IMG submission 205665) | Populus deltoides microbial communities from Bellville, Georgia, United States - Xylem-PdKOR-R4 | ecosystem: Host-associated > Plants > Phyllosphere > Stem > Wood/Secondary xylem...
CCGTACATCTTCCAGATTTTATCATTATATATATATTTTAAATATTTTGTGTGAAAAATAGGGTGAAACACATTATTGGTTGAGTTTTGGTTCATATTTACCTTTATGATTTTGTTTCGATATCATAGTTTTTAAATCTGATCCATGACATGTTAGGAGTTATATGCTAACCCGTCAACTCGGGTTAATTTATTTTTTGTTTTATAAAAAATAAAAATAATATCATTCTGAATTTTTTTTAAAATTAAGATATTTTGACCAGGTTTTCCTCTTGACCGAAATGCTATTCAACCCAAGTTTTTGATTGATTACAACAGGTAATTTCTATTCTTATTTTTGTTAGAAATTTGGTCTGGCTCTCCCACGTCACGTCAGTTTTAAAACGGTGGTTCTTATTGTACTTTTAAAATATGTAGAAAACCTTAATGTCACCAAAATCTGAAGCTGTAAGGGTAAATATGACCAAACATTGAAGCAATAAGCGCAAATATGACCAAGAATTGTAAGTACAAGAGCGATAGTGATTAACCGAAATCATTGACCAATTGTGTATTTTACGTTTAAAAAATAAATGTAGCTGTTTGAGCTTGTAGCAAGAGATTATTTAGGGTTAAATTTAATTTGTTTAGCTGATAAATGAGCTTGAAAAAGTATTGTAATTTGCTGAGTTGGAGCATCTTGATTTAGAATATTATCTTGTACAATAGAGGATTGAGTGTGCATTTTTATCATAATCATGTTGTGTTAAATAGCGTCGAGTTGAATATTGATTGATGGATTGTTTTTTCCGAGTTTCGTGTTTTTCCAATAATCGGAAGGATGCATTAAGAGAATTGGGATTTTAGTGTGAAATGAAATTTGATTCTATTGGGATTTTGTCAATGATGTTTTAGGAGATTAGAGTTGCTTGTTATTAATAGGTAAGTGTATTTGTAATTTAGCTTGGTAATTTGTGATCAACTTAACAAATTCATCATTCCGCACTAGTTGGTGTTGCTAATGGGTGATATTACGAGCTTTGAGCTAAACTGGTTCTCACAGATATAGGCTTAAGCGTAAGCTGTCTAAATAAAGGCATGTTAGATACTGGGGCTTTGTGGGAGGCTTTTATGATACTAAGTCGTGTTTTACCACTTAAAGTTTGCTCCTTTCTGCTCTGCCAGTCAACCAATTTCCGGGACTCATGGAGTGTATTGGAATACTTGAGGTTATAGTTGCTTAATCATTACTAATTTGTTAGTTTGATGCTTGTTGGCTAAGGTACTATTTCTGAAATGCGTGAAGTTTGGTTCAATGCTCTACATTTTTTGTAGTTTTAACTGCAGTGTCAAGGTAAGTTTAATGTGAAATGAAGTTTGATTCTGCAGGTATCTTGTCAGTAATAATAAATTAAGAGAATAGGGTTGTGTGTTATTAGCAGGAAGTGCTTTTTCGTGAAGATTGTTAATGTGTCACTCAAGTTGGCCGCGTTAAGTTCCTAACCAGTTGGTAACTCTGATGGATAATTTCCTCAGTTTGTTCTGATTGCACATTTTTGTGAGCTTTTTAGATTCCTTTTTCTACCACTTTAATGTAAATCATTCTAAGCCTACAGAGTTTACCAATTTGTATGTATGGAAGATTTTCTTGGAGTATCTTTCCGGCAAAAGAAAGCAAAAAGAGAAAAGAGAAAAAGAAGTATGCATATGGATTTTAAACTTTCATTTGCATTAGAATCCCTTTAACAACTGACATGATTTTGTTCCGTGAACAGAGTGGGATCCTTGGGGTGTTCCTGATGACCATGAATGCGAAATTATAGAGAATGATGCTCCCATTCCTAAGCATGTCCCAAGGCATATACCTGGTCCTCTCCCTGCAGAGTTTTACCAGACACTCGAGGCTGTGCTGACAAAACGTGTGGAACCAAAGGGTGCACCTGCTGTCACATCTGGTGAATCGCAGTCAAAGGCATAACATGCCGCCGGCAGTCATTTTGGGAAACACTGAACTTGAGTGTTGAATCAGTTTCTTTGCTGATAGTTTCTTGTTTGTGTTTGTTATCTTGTAATCCCTATTTTCCAGATTGAATAGGATTCGATTTATGAGACACGGGCTTGAACCATTCGGGGAACAATCGTGAATGGGTGTAACAAGTATTTTTTTCTTCTTCTTGTTTTTGTTTTTATAACCCTCGCTCTTTGCTTCATGGGGAAATAATACATCTGGTATTCGATTGATCAGACTACGTGTGCTGGTGCCCTCGTTAACCCTTTGTTTGAAGTCAGGAGGGCGAGTGCTCTCACGAGCTAAATTTAGTCCATGTAATAATTTCTCGTGTGCGAGGCCATGTACTGTAGTTGTAATGATATACGGTTTCTGTGCTAGCTGGGATTTAAAAAGACAGTGCAATGGGACTGCTATGATATGAACCTTATTTTTTTTTTTTTTGATAAAGAATATTTAAAAATATAATAGTTGTTGCAGTTAAGGTATTTTTTATATAAAAATATATTAAGATAACGTATGTTTTTTTAAAAAATCAATTTAAAAAAAAACGTAATTTACACCGTGTTTTGGAAATATATTCAATTTGTAGCAGGAAATATCCGTGATAGGAACCTGTGATTTCGTGAAGGCATGGAGACAGGATATAATTAATTGTTAGTTATCATTGACTCCATTGTTATAAAACCTCCATGGTTTACTGATCATCGATGTGGTTGAGTTTCATATCAATTTATTTAAGTATGGTTGGGAATATAATCAATTTTTTTTTTTTTTACCAAGCATGATCTCTTTTTGAATATGAATTTTTAGAATTAAAATAATCTGCATAACTCAAGTACTCTTTAAGAGAGTGTGTGTGTGTGTAGTGTTTGTTCATGGATATCAACTTTATGTTTCGAGATTGGTGTTATATATTTACCGGGGAAAAAAATTAAAATAGAAGAGAATGCTATTAATAATCTTTATTATGCAACCATGCAATAAAAAAAAATTAAAATAGAAGAGAATGCTATTAATTAATAATCTTTATTATGCAACCATGCAATAAAAAAATTAAAATAGAAGAGAATGCTATTAATTAATAATCTTTATTATGCAACCATGCAATAAGATATGTAAGAAAATAGAATAAAAAAGATTATACAAAACACTTGATTATAGATTAGATAATTTATTGATTGTTTTCATTCTTTGATTACTTTGATTTGATAATTAAAATAATTTTAATTATTTTAAAACATATAAGAAAATATATAAAATTCTTGATTATATCCTTTTGATTCAATAATTAAAAAACATCCTATGGTTTCGTTTCCTTAATTTTTCCTTTTATTAATTAGAAAATAATTAATAATATTTACTTTAATTATTTTCTTAACATATCAAAATTAATGTTATCTATATAAAAATTCAATTCGAAGACACACCCAAGAACGTCACGCAGCACCACGAAATGCCAATGATACCAATACAGGATTGATGATATTTATCAGGTACTTAATATATATCCCCTCATCTTATGACATGCCAAAAGAGATTTCAATACATAGAATAACGAGCCCTAATGTCTTGTCCATATCTTGACAGAAAAAGGAATTGATCTTAAGCGAAGGTTTGATGGAAATTAATGGTGTTCGATTTGCAGCTAGCTGAACATATTGCAGTAAATATTTAGAGAAAGAAGAGAGAACAACCAGGCTTCTACGCATGAATGTATCGTTAATTTATTGTCGAATAACACTCGGTGTTCCTTATTCATTTATTACAACACCTATGATTAGCAGACTGATTGATTTTAGAGTATTCATGGATTGCCCACGAGTGGCCGAGCTCCAAGAACTTCTTCATCAGGAGGAGGTAGGCCGCAGAGACAAAAGTAGTCCAAGCACTTGCAGTGAGGTCCCAATACCAGACAATCTTTTGAAGTTTGGCACTTCCTTTTTGTAAGTGCTTCAGCTCCAAATTGTGTTCCTGGTTTTATCAAACAAAACCAAGATATAAAGAAACAAATGAGTTGAAGAAAGTGAACATCATCTCATATCATGCATATAATTCTCGCACGCACATTTATATGCTTCTCTTCAAATGAGTGTGAAGGTGCAAAGTTCCATGCCACGTTGTCCCCATTTTAAAAACATAATTTTGTCCCTAAAACTCTTTTCAGTGAAAAATTGTCGTTAAATCATAAAAAATGGCGGTGTTTAAGACAAATTTTTGTCAGGAAAAGGTATTTTTCTGACAAAGTTATGTCTTAGAAACATATTTTAGTGGCGAAAATAAGTTGGAAAAAGAAGCTTTGATGATGAAATTTCGTGGGGAAATATATGACCAAAGGCTAGCTTCGAAGATGGCCTTGCTGCTTCGTGATGAATTGTTATAGAATAAATTTGTCATCTTTCCTGATCACTAAAACAGTTACACTATGAACTTTTCCGAGCAATTCTTTGCCTGAAAAAGTTTTCTCGATGAAAAGCAATACTTTCCCTGACGAAAATTTCATCAGCAAAACAGCCTGTCGTAAATAATCATGCATTTGTAATATCAAAGAAAAAAGACTACTCGTTCTAAAAAAAGAAAGAAAAAGGAGTTACCAGCTGCGAAAACAAGGAGGACGACCAAGAAAACAAACTTGATGGAAGACTTGTCCATGTCTTCTGGTTTGGTTAATTCTTAGAGAAACTGTGCTTGATACGTGAGTATGCTCTCCTTGTTTAATCTTGACGATGGGAGTCTGGGAAACCTCTTCAGGCTTGTTATATAGATGAACTCACACATGGGAGAAGCCAGGAATTAACGTGATATCTACCTAATCCTGCTTAATATGGAAATATAATCGAAGGGTTATATACTTACCTAAAATAGCATAATTTTATATTTAATTGAGCTTCCTAAAATGGGATTTCATATTAAGAAAAGTAATCCCACGTGAGAGGATTAGAAATCGATACCTAGAATGTTTTATATTACACCATCCATGTGCTCCGAACCTAAATTATTCCATTAAAATATTGGAAAATTAAGATATATGGAAAAACAAATGAATCCAATGTATCTAGATAATACTTAATAATTATGATTTTGTTTTTCCCAAAATAACAGGATAGAAAAGAAATCCAAAATAGTCAATTAAAAAAATAATATATAAATTGTTATCTGCATGATATATATGAGATACACGGGTCTCACTAGCATAATCATATCTATTTCATTCATAAAGTTCGAATTTGAGATCTTGTTTAAAGAAATTAAACACCGAACCACTTAAATCAGCTACTAATGGTGCCTTTAGTGAGTTTTTGAATGGTAATTAGCACTATTTAAAACACCTTTTTGTTTTAATTATTTATATATTTTACTTAATTTAATTTTTGGACGTTTATTATTTTATAAATTAAATCACCAATAATAGAAGAAGATGGTAAAAACAATATTATATTATAAAAATCCCTAAGAAGAACTATATATATTTGGATAGAACTTAAAAGAAAACATTTTAGATTATAATTTACTTAAACATTTCAAAATGGGGAGATTTTATATATATATATCAAGGATGCTGCGCAATTCTCCTGCTTTAATTTCCTCATGCTGGTACGTACAATATTGGTAGTTCATGAAGCAAGTGCAAGGCTCCTTCAAGAGTCATGTATGCAAAACGGTAGATAAGTACTCAAAGAACCGATTATTAAAATAGATAAAGAGTCGGCACAAAACTATTTGTCTTTCATGACACGACTCGCTTTTCCTTTTATAATTAATAGCACAGACGACTCGCTTTTCCTTCATTATAATTAATTAGAGCGCCAACATAGACCTAAAACTGGGAGTAGGAGGATGACTCGCATGGGTTCTACAAGAAAAAACTATAAGCCTATCTATATGGTTACATAGGATAAAGCAAACAATATGATTTATATTGAATAATACTGGTAACCACAGACATGCGGTGTTTTTCTTTTTTCTTTTTTCGCTCTTCTTCTTTCAACTTTACCTTAATTATAAATTAATTAGAATGGATGAATTATAGTTAAGAAAAATAAATATTATGAAAGATTTGAAGTTCTGAGCTCTTTTGATAAGTACATATCCATCGAACCATCCTATGAAATAATTCTGTGAAGAGAAGAACATAACTAAGAGAAGAACATAACAATTGGTCACATTCATGTGGTTGCTTACTTGTGGCCATGGAATACCTGGGTGGAAAAGGCCGGAAGAAAAATGGGAGGTGACCCCCTAGCCTTCAAGTCAACGCGGGACCTCTCGCACCCAAAGCTAGCGACAATCACACCACTAGCAAGACCAAATGCACATTTGTGATTACGTTTTCGATTCACATTAATTACAAGTAATATTTTAACTATTTAGATTAAGACATCAGTACTATATATGATATAGTATATAGTACTGATGTCTATATATATCAGTACTATGTATATTGTTCTAAATATTTAGATTAAGACATCAATACTATGTATAATATTGTTCTATGTGAATTAATGGAGTTTCTAGCTCACTAGCTAAGATGAGTTTTAGCGAGTGATGCAAATTAAGCCTGCACGGCTTAATGTTTTAAAAATGGGCAGGGATATGGGATTTCTAGCTATCAGAAATTAATAAATTATATATCGATAGAAATTCATTTTCTCATTCTTAACTCAAATGAATAATGATGTTTCAATGGTAATTAAAGTAACGAGTGGATTTGGAATTTGGCTCCTTTCATTTTCTAAGAATTTGGCTTCTTTTTTTTAGGATTTTGGAGCTGGTGTGAATGGATTTTTTTTTTTGGACAAAGTAACGAGTGGATTTGGATGTGGGGTCGAAGGAAGCTTGGTTTGGGGCTTTTTCTAGGAATTTGGAAGTGATGAGAGGCGGTTTGAAGAGTGACAAGCGACCACGGGGTCTCCAGTAAGGATTTAAAATAGTGCATTGCAAATATTGATTTTCTGACTAACATTTGTCTACTATTTGGAGCTAGAGAGAAAAGAAAAAAAATATTAAAAATAGAAGTTAAATGGATTTTTTATATATTTTATATTTTTTAAAAAATAAAAATTCTTTCAAACTATCCTAGCTAGATTAAATTTCAATTTATTAAACAAGCTTATGATTTGAGGGGAATGGATCAGTTAATTTGACTTAATTAATTGTTGGAATAGAAGTAAATAGTCTTGCCTGCCAAAATCTATATCTTAATTTATCTCTCTACCTCTTGTCCCCCTTTTAATAATAATACTAATACTAAAACAGAGAGAGGAATTTTAAGCAACAATAAAGGAGAGTTTAATAATGAAGGAAAACCCACTTCGAAATTTTAACAATATCATAGGACAATTTCTTATTGATCATGAACAAGTTCAGCATGTGACACGCATAACAACGTATGCTATTGCATCCTAATACCATGAAAAACACCCTTCTTTCTTCTTCTTTTCTTCTTTTCTTTTCTTTTTGATAAGCAAAATGAAGCCTATATATATATAAAAGGCGGAATCAACAACCCAGGGGGTCTATTGGAAACAAGAACAACAGAAACAAAAGAGACCAGGCGGGAGAAAACATATATATAATTAACCCAAAGGCAGGAAGTCCTCCATGGAACGTGCCATTATCCCCCAAATTAAAGACGACACTGGAAGCCATAGTTACAGATCACTTCATAGTGAGCAGGGATCTGAAGTAGGTAGCCTAGCTAGAGAGCATACTTGAGTTGGGTCATGTCATCAATGGAAGTGCGAGGATGATGAAAAATGATGCGAAACCCAGGTTGATACCAACTTTCTCTAACATTCTCGACGCAAGAGGGAGCTTGTCGTGAATCAGCTGTGAAAGAATAAGAGAAACAAAGGTAAGTGCGATACAGGCAGCGCGTAAGTATAACTTAAGATAGGGTTTCGTGTGTTGATCAATTTGTTCATATGTAAGATCATTTTGCGTAGCTGTACTAAGACAGAAGGCTATGAGTATCTTTGCCCATGGAAAACGCTGGTTAACAGCACTCTCTGTATTGGTTGGCTGGTGGTTGGTTGTAAATGAATGTTGTTGTTGCGGCGGTGGTGTTTGGAGGTTGATGGAAGCAAGAGAGAGTTCTGGTGGTATTGTTTCTGGTAATTGTGACTCCAAATCAGTATCGTGAGAAGAAGGTTGTGAATTTGGTGGTTGTGGTGTTTCTTGATTGACAGTAAGAGAGAGTACTGGTGGTTGTGATTCTGCAGGTAAATGCAACTCTAGATTGATAGCCGGATCAGAAGGGACCAGCTGGGATAAAAATGCTTTTGCGGAAACATAGAGCCTTTGTATGATGGCCATGGCGGTTTTTCTATAGAGAGTTAGGGCTTCAGTGAAAGCAAACACCGGTGGTATTTATAAAGTTGCGTTTTAAAAATCTTTTTTAAAAAATTTATTTTTTTTTTATTTTTTTTATTTATTTTAAATTAATATTTTTTGATATTTTAATATATTAATATTAAAAATAATTTTAAAAAAATAAAAAAATATTTTTAAAAATAACTACAATTCGCCCTTTCAAAAACGTTACAAATGACTTAAATGGAAAAATAGAAGATAATGTTGTGATAAGAGAATCTCACTTCGATCCTCTCTATCTCACTTCGTGTTGGAGGTGATAACGAACGAGTTCTGTGCTGCGCGGGCAGTGACGCAGTGTCATGGAAAAAAGTACCAGAGAGAAAAATTCTCTATCACTTAACACATCATTACCTTCTCTTTTTTTCATTTAAGTCATCCGTACGTGGTGGGGGTGACAACGAGCTCTGTGCTGCCCGTGCAGTGTCATGTAGCTAGAACAGCCAATATTTGATTGTTCTTGAGCTATAAATGTGGAAAAATATTTTTATAATTCGAGTAGTATATGATAAATTCTTCAATATAACAGGTTATTTAGGATAAAGCAAACAATATTGTTTATATTGAATAATAATGGTAACCACATGCAATACAGAGACAGAACTAAGGGGAGGCCGCAAAACTTTTTTTTTTTTTTTAGTTTTTAAATATAATAATTAATAGTAATAAATTATTATTTTATTAGTTATGATTGATTTTAAAACTATACCTCCGTGTAATAAGCCTTTTCAATTCAATTCCCTTCCTTTACTTTTCAATTTAATTCATTTCCTTTACTTACTGACTATAGTCTTATTATGTGAGCTTGACTTTGAACAAGTCATGTTCTGAGGTGAGTGGCAAATATATAGGTTGCAATTTCCTTTTTACTTCCTTGACTCGACAGACGTGGAATTTCCTTTTTACTTCCTTGACTCGACAGACGTGGATCGGGTTTTGCCTTCGACAAAAAGTCCAAACGCATGCAGATCGTAGTTGAGTGGAGTTACATGTTGCATATTTTGATCCCATCCACTACCAGAAAATTGATAAATACAAACAGAAATATCGAGGGAATATTTTTGTCGGTAAATTTTCAAGGGATTTTACCGACAGAAATATTCCTTCGGTATATATTGACGGCATTACCGTGGGAAAAAAACTTAAAACAAAGCAAAAAAAAAAGATGACGTGTCATTTTTTCCGACAGAATTTTCCATCGGTAAATTCCGTTGGGAATTCCGTCGGTAAACTATGAACATTGTTCCTCATGACAATTACAAAGGGAATTATCGATGGAATTTTCCGTCAGTATTTTCCAGAGAGTGTTATTTAACGGTTTTCTGAAAAAATTCAATTAATTTAAAATTTTCATTTAAATTTTCGGTAATTGTTGGCGGTTTCTGAAAAAATTTTACGAAATTAAAAATTTAAATTAAATATTACCGATGGAATGTTTTATTACATTTCAATTTCAATTTCCTAAATGCACACTCTCAAAAAAATAAATCCAGCTTAATTAATTAGTCGCTTGTGCATTCAATAGAAGATAATATTTGTATCACAGTCAATTTATAATATGTTTTTTTTTCTACGATAGCTTTTCATTTATTTACAAGAATTAAATTCTTTATTTGTATTTCAAAGTAATTGGAAGACAACTGTCTGATGTATAAATCAGGATATATATATATATATATATATATATTGTGTAAGTTTTCATTATTCCTCTTCTTTCTTTTACGCCTAGTAGGGATATGCTAAGATTACCAATTGCTTTTTTATACTTCTTGAGTTGGCCAAAGTGATTTTTTTTAAAATAAAAAAAATAAATATAATAAGTTATATAATTATTTCTATATATGGCCCAAACATTATGTTTTCTCTGCTTACTCGCGAATGATATAAAAGAATAAAATCAATAAACCGAGATAGAATAACTAGGTATATTTAAATCTTTATAATTCAATTAATTAACGAGACATATTGAATTAATAACTAGATAAGCCTTAATTCTCATAATTAAAAGGAAACTTCATCCCCTTTTCTTGACCTGATCCTCTGATTTAACTTCAGTAGTGTTTAATACACACACACACACACACACACAGAAAACAAGCCTAGTCTTGCTTAATTTCACACTCAAATGAAAAAGAATCATGAACTCAGTCCTTATAGTTTACCAAACAAGTTAATTATAACCCTACAATAAATAATAAAAATATCTTCGGTTTTAAAATGAACACATAGAATAAAAAAACAAGTTTTTTATAATTAAATTTTATATATAATTAAGATAATCAAATTATATATAATCTTAACTTAAATCTCAATCACAAAAACAATTTACCCAAATCCAGCAACCTCATCCATAACAAATATACTCTATCTAAATGGATAGTATTTAAAATTATAATATTATTTATTCTTTAAATTATTTTTTGTTTAGTAATATATTACAATAATATTATTTTTAAATTTATTTTTAAAAGAAATTAAATTTAAAAAATAAAAAATCTTCAAAAAAATAAAAATAAAATACAACAACCCATGACATAACTGACAACTTGCTTGTTGACTTATTTTCCCAGCCACCAAATTTCCGTCTGCATCTCTTTCCTCCTCTCACTGAGAATCTGAGAATTTGGTTTTCAGTTCTCCAAGGTCAGTATCAGCTGCTTCTCT
>Ga0325403_1006648_pt1 | contig 11022 bp, 8 predicted proteins | sample PopdelMetagenome_19_FD_205665 | JGI IMG/M metagenome (GOLD analysis project Ga0325403, IMG submission 205665) | Populus deltoides microbial communities from Bellville, Georgia, United States - Xylem-PdKOR-R4 | ecosystem: Host-associated > Plants > Phyllosphere > Stem > Wood/Secondary xylem...
CCGACCCCGTCCCCGGCGGCTCCAGGAGCCCGTCGGCGACCAGGCGGCCCACGCTCCCCCGCCCCGCCTCGGGGACGGCGTCCAGGGGCAGGCCCTCGGCCAGGCGCACCCCGAGCAGCACCCGCTCGACGGCGCGGGCCTCGTCGTCCAGGACCTCCCGCCCGACCGCGGGGCTCTCCCCCGCCGCCAGGCGCCGCGCCCAGGCGGCGGGGTGCTTGGCGTTCCACCAGCGGACCCCGCCGACGTGGCTGTGCGCGCCGGGGCCGGCACCCCACCAGTCGTCGCCGCGCCAGTAGGCGAGGTTGTGCCGGCAGGCGTCGGCGGGGGTGCGCGCCCAGTTGCTGACCTCGTACCAGCGGTACCCGGCGTCGGCGAGGACGGCGTCGGCCAGCTCGTACTGGGCGGCCTCGTCGTCGGGGTCGGGCAGCGGGAGCTCACCGCGACGGACCTTCGCGGCCATCGCCGTCCCCGCCTCCACCACGAGGGCGTAGGCGGAGACGTGGTCGGGCTCGCACGCCAGGGCGGCGTCGAGGCTGGTGCGCCAGTCGGCCAGGGACTCCCCGGGGGCGCCGTAGATGAGGTCGAGGCTGACGGCGAGGCCCGCCTCGCGGGCCCAGCGCACGGCCTGGGGGACGCGGGCCGGGTCGTGGGTCCGCTCGAGGACGGCGAGCACGTGCGGCACCGCCGACTGCATGCCGAAGCTCACCCTGGTGTAGCCGGCGGCGGCCAGCTCCTCGAGCGAGGCCGGGGTGACCGAGTCGGGGTTCGCCTCGGTGGTGACCTCCGCGCCGTCGGCCAGCCCGAGGTGGTCGCGCACGGCGCCGAGGGCCCGGGCCAGGTCGGACGCCGGCAGCAGCGTGGGGGTCCCGCCGCCGACGAAGACGGTGCTCACCGGTCGCGCGGGCAGCCCGCTGGTGGCCATGACCCGCGCGGCGAGCGCCACCTCGTCGACCAGGGCGCCGGCGTACCCGGCCTGCGAGGCCCCGGGCAGCTCCGGCGGGCCGAGCTCGGCCGCGGTGTAGGTGTTGAAGTCGCAGTAGCCGCAGCGGACCCGGCAGAACGGCACGTGCAGGTAGGCGGCCAGGCCGCGCTCGAGGGCGCCGGCTGTGGCCGAGGCGGGCAGCAGACCGTCGGCGGGGGCCGGGTCGCCGTCGGGGAGGGCTGGGCTCACGGACGGGCTCGCAGCCGGGCTCGCGGCGGGACTCGCAGGCGACTCATCGGGGTCCATGGTCGCACCCCGGCGCGGGAGGTGCTTGGGTGTCGGCCGTGGTGGACGCCCCCGTGCGGCTCGAGCCGCTGACACCGGCGACCGACGCGCGCCTGCTGGCCGCGGCGCTGGCGCTGGACCCGGGACCCGACCAGGAGCGCTACTGCATGCCGGCGGCCCGCACGTACCCGCCGGCGAGCGCCGACCCGCACCGGGTGCCGTTCGCCGTCGTGCTGGCTGCACCCGGAGGGGGGCCGGGCGGCGGCACGCCCGTCGGCTTCGGCGTGCTGGACCGGCGGGGACACCTCGAGCACCTGCTCGACGACCCGGCCAGGGGGCTGCTGCTGCGGGCGTTCTACGTCGACAGGGCCCACCAGGGGCGGGGGTACGGGGCGGCCGCCGCCCGGGCCGCGCGGGGTCTGGCGCACGCGGTCGAACCGACGGCGCAGCTGCTGGTGCTCTGCGTGCACACCTCGAACACCGCCGGCCTGCGCGCCTACGGGAGGGCCGGCTTCGTGGACACCGGCGGGCGGTGGCAGCCGAGCGCCGCCGACCCCCAGGTGGTCATGGCCGCGGCGCTGCAGCCCCCCGCCCGGCGTCGCCCCAGCCGCTGACCCCCCCCCGCCCCCCGACCCCCCGCCCCCCAGCCCACCCCGCCCTCCTCCGCACCCTCCGCGGAGAGTGCGGTCCTGGCAGTCCTCGGGAGCGCACTCTCCGCGGAGAGTGCGGGGGGGGCGAGCGGGGTCAGCGGCGCGCGACGGCCAGCGCCTGGTCGCGCAGCTCGGGGGCCAGGTCGAGCCCGCCGGCGTCCGCGCAGGCCAGCAGCGACCGGGCCTCACCCGGGGCGGGCTCGGCCAGCCACCGGCCCACCGCCACGCCGTGCCCCGGACGCGACACGACCTCCACCGGGTCACCGGCGCCGACCACCCCGGGCCGCACCACCCGCAGGTAGGCCCCCGGGGCCCCCGAGCGCGAGAAGCGCCTCACCCAGCGCGCCTCCCCCAGGCGGCGCGCGAACGTCGCGCACGGCGTCCGCGGCATCGTCACCTCGACCACCAGCGCCGTGGCCGGGTCGGCGCCGACGGACCAGCGCTCCCCGACCTCCGCGCCGTCGACGTCGACGCCGGCCGTGCGCAGGTTCTCCCCGAAGAGCCCGGGCGGCACCTCCCGCCCGAGCTCGGCGGCCCAGCGGTCGGCGGCCTCCTGGGCGTAGGCGTAGAGGGCCTTGTCGCGGCCACCGTGGTCGGCGCGGTCGGCCTGCACGTCGCCCCACACCCCGAGCGGCCTCACCCGCACCGCGCCCTCGACGGGCCGCTTGTCGATGGCGGTGACGCCGAACACCCCGGCGTCGGGCAGCAGCTGGTGCACGCGGCACACGGCGATCAGGGTTCCCACGGCCGCCGATCATGCCCGGGATCAGGCGCGGTGGGCCCCGGTCGTCGCAGAACGGCGGCGGGTGTGTCGTCGGCCGCAGCGGGCGCGCAGGATGGCGCCGTGGCGGTGCGGCTCGCGGTGGTGGACGACGACGGCGGGGCGCTGTTCGCGGCTGCCGTGCGCCTGCGCACGAGCCCGGAGCAGGCGCGCTTCGCGAAGCCGCCCTCGGAGTCCTTCCCGCTCGCGCTCGCCGACCCGGCGCGCACCCCGTTCGCGGTGCTCGAGCACCACGTCGACGGCGAGGCGGAGGTCGTCGGCGCGGGCGTGCTCGACACCGCCGCCCCGACCTCCGACGACGAGCTGGCGACCCTCCTCACCGCCGCGGGCCACGACCCCGGCCGCGCGGTGCTCCTGCGCTCGTTCGTCATCGGCGTCGACCAGCAGGGCCGGGGCCTGGGCGCGGCGGCCGCCCGCGCCACCCGGCAGCTCGCGCAGCGGACGTCGGGCGCGGGCGTCGTCGTCCTGACCGTGAACGAGCGCAACCCCGCGGGGCGGCGGGCCTACGAGCGGGCGGGGTTCGTCGACGTCGGGCGGTACCTGGGCGGCGACGCCGGACCGCAGCGCGCGCTGGTCGCGCGCTGCGGCTGAGCGGCCCCTGCAGGCCGGGCTACTTCTTGCCCGCGTCCTTGCCGGTGGGGGTGTCGGTGGAGAGCGCGGCCACGAAGGCCTCCTGGGGGACCTCGACGCGGCCGACCATCTTCATCCGCTTCTTGCCCTCCTTCTGCTTCTCCAGCAGCTTGCGCTTGCGAGTGATGTCGCCGCCGTAGCACTTGGCGAGCACGTCCTTGCGGATCGCGCGGACCGTCTCGCGGGCGATGACGCGCGCCCCGATGGCGGCCTGCACCGGCACCTCGAACTGCTGGCGCGGGATGAGGTCCTTCAGCTTGGTGGCCATCATCACGCCGTACGCATAGGCCTTGTCGCGGTGGACGATGGCCGAGAACGCGTCGACCTGCTCGCCCTGCAGCAGGATGTCGACCTTCACCAGGTCGGCGGCCTGGTCGCCGTCGACCTCGTAGTCGAAGGAGGCGTACCCGCGGGTCCGCGACTTCAGGGCGTCGAAGAAGTCGAACACGATCTCGGCCATCGGGAGCCGGTAGCGCATCTCGACGCGGTCCTCGGAGAGGTAGTCCATCCCCTGCAGCTCACCGCGGCGCTGCTGGCACAGCTCCATGATCGTGCCGATGTACTCCGCCGGGGTCAGCACGGTGGCGCGCACCACGGGCTCGCGGGTCTCGGAGACCTTGCCCGAGGGGTACTCGCTGGGGTTGGTGACGGTGATCTCGCGGCCGTCGTCGAGGGTGACCTCGTAGACCACCGAGGGCGCGGTGGAGATCATGTCGAGCCCGAACTCGCGCTCGAGGCGGTCGCGGGTGATCTCCAGGTGCAGCAGGCCCAGGTAGCCGCAGCGGTACCCGAAGCCCAGCGCCACCGACGTCTCGGGCTCGTAGGCCAGTGCGGCGTCGTTGAGCTTGAGCTTGTCGAGGGCGTCGCGCAGCAGCGGGTAGTCGGACCCGTCGATGGGGAACAGGCCCGAGAAGACCATGGGCTTGGGGTCCTCGTAGGTGCCCACGGGCTCCGCGGCCGGCTTGAGCGCGCTGGTGACGGTGTCGCCGACGCGGCTCTGGCGCACGTCCTTCACGCCGGTGATGAGGTAGCCCACCTCGCCGACGCCCAGGCCCTGCGAGGGGGTCGGCTCGGGGCTGGAGACGCCGATCTCCAGCAGGTCGTGCTGGGCGCGGGTCGACATCATCGCGATCCGCTCGCGCGGGCGGAGCACGCCGTCGACCACGCGGACGTAGGTGACCACGCCGCGGTAGGTGTCGTAGACGGAGTCGAAGATCATCGCGCGCGCCGGCGCGTCGGGGTCGCCCGTGGGCGCCGGGACGACGTCGACGATCCTGTCGAGCAGCTCCTCGACGCCGGCGCCGGTCTTGCCGGAGACGCGCAGCACCTCCTCCGGCTCGCAGCCGACCAGCTTCGCGAGCTCCTCGGCGTAGCGCTCGGGCTGGGCCGCCGGCAGGTCGATCTTGTTCAGCACCGGGACGATGACGAGGTCGTTCTCCATCGCCAGGTACAGGTTGGCGAGGGTCTGCGCCTCGATGCCCTGCGCGGCGTCGACCAGCAGCACCGCGCCCTCGCAGGCGGCCAGGGAGCGCGAGACCTCGTAGGTGAAGTCGACGTGGCCGGGGGTGTCGATCATGTTCAGGGCGTGCATGAGGCCGATCCGCCCCTCGCCGCCCGGACCGGCGAGCCCGTCACCACCCCCGTGGCTGCGCGGAGCCCACGGCATGCGCACCGCCTGGCTCTTGATGGTGATGCCGCGCTCGCGCTCGATGTCCATGCGGTCGAGGTACTGCGCGCGCATCGCCCGGCTGTCGACGATGCCGGTGATCTGCAGCATGCGGTCGGCCAGCGTCGACTTGCCGTGGTCGATGTGGGCGATGATGCAGAAGTTCCGGATCAGCTCCGGCGCCGTGGACGCGGGCTGGATGCCCGACGCGGACTGCTGCGGCGAGGGAGTGGGGGGCACGACCCCATGGTCCCACGGGCCGCACCCCCCTCCGCGAACCCCGGCGGACCGCGGCGGACCCCGGCGGCCTCCACCGGACCCGGCGCCCGACGCGCACAGCGGGACGGATCGCCCCTACGGTGACGAACCACCGCGATCCGCCCTCGGGTGGTCCGCAGGCCGCCGTCGCCCCGGGAGGTCCCGATGTCCCGCCACACCCCGGTCCGCCCCCGCTCCGGTGCCCGCGCAGGAGCGGGCCCAGGTGCCCGGCGCGCCGCGCTGGTGACGGCGCTCGCCGGCGTCCTCGTGCTCCCGCCGGGCGCCGCCCTCGCCGCGGACCTCGACCCCGCCGCTCCCCCGGCCAGCGACGCGCCGCCCGCGGCGGCACCCGCCCCGCCCGGCCCGGCCGGGCCGACGGCGCAGGACCCGGCCGCCACCGGCACCGCCGCACCCCGCGACGCCGCCGCGCTGCTCGCCGCGGCGCAGGCCGACGGCCTGCAGGTCCCCTCGCTCGACCTCGACGCCCTGACCATCCCGGAGCTGCAGTCGCGCATCGGCGCGGGCGAGCTCACCGCGGCCGGTCTGACCGCCGCGTACCTGCAGCGCATCCGCGACGTCGACCCGCGGGTGGGCGCGGTCCTCGCCCTCGACCCGACGGCCCTGGACCAGGCCCGCGCCAGCGACGCCCACCGCGCCGCCCACGGAGCCCGGGGCCCGCTCGAGGGCGTGCCCGTGCTGCTCAAGGACAACATCGGCTCCGCGGGCCTGCCGACGACCGCCGGCTCCCGGGCCCTGCTGGGGAACCTGGCGCCCGACGCCTCGCTGACCGCCCAGCTGCGGGAGGCGGGCGCCGTCGTCATCGGCAAGGCGAACCTGTCGGAGTGGGCCAACTTCCGCTCGACCTCGTCCACCAGCGGCTGGAGCGGCGTCGGTGGGCAGACCCGCAACCCGTACGCGCTCGACAGGGACCCGTGCGGGTCGTCGTCGGGGTCGGGGGCCGGGGTGGCCGCCTCGCTGGCGCAGGTGGCCGTCGGCACCGAGACCGACGGCTCGGTCGTGTGCCCGGCGGCCACCAACGGCGTCGTCGGGGTGAAGCCGACGCTGGGGATGGTCAGCCGCACCGGCGTGGTGCCCCTGTCGCTGGAGCAGGACACCGCCGGCCCGATGGCCCGCCACGCGGTCGACGCGGCGCTGGCCATGGAGGCCCTCGACGCCACCGACCCGGCGGACCCGGCCACCCTGGAGCGCCCGGACGGCGTCGACACGGCCTTCGGGCGCCTGGTGGAGGGCAACGGGCCGTCACTGGCCGGGGCCCGTTTCGGCTACTGGGTCCTGGACGCCGAGCAGAGCGCCGCCGTCGACGACGACGTCGAGGCCGTGTACGCCGCCGCGGTGGAGCAGCTGCGGCGGTCCGGGGCTGCCGCCGTCCCCGTGGAGCTGCCCGACCAGGACGCCGTGGGCGCCGGCGAGGGGCTCGCGCTGGGCCCGGAGTTCGCCCGCGACATCGCCACCTACCTGGCAGGACGCCCCGGTGAGGTGCCCGACGACCTCGCCGCGCTCGTGGCCTCCAACGCCGCCGACCCCGTCGAGCTGGCGCTGTTCGGCCAGGAGACCTTCGAGGCGGCTCTGGCCGGGCCGGGCGCGGACTCCGCGCAGGTCGCAGCGGCCCGCGAGGAGGCGCGCAGGCTCGCCCGCGCGTCCATCGACTCCGCGCTGGCGCAGGGCCCGGGTGCCGACGACGACCTCGACGCCGTCGTCGCGCTCACCGGCACCCCGCCGGACCTGCTGAGCTACCAGAACACCGACGGCGAGCCGCCGGCCTTCACCTACGCCAGCTCGACGCCCGCCGCGGTGGCCGGGTACCCGGCCGTCACGGTGCCCGCCGGGTACGCGGGGCCGTCGGCGGCGCTGCCGGTGGGCGTCACCTTCTTCGGCGCCCGGTGGGACGACGTCGAGGTGCTCGGGTACGCCGCCGCCTTCGAGGCCGAGACGCAGGCTCGCCGCGCCCCGACCCTGCCGGCGACGGTCGGCTGAGCCGGGGCCGGCCGGGCCGCCCCCGTCAGGCCAGGCGCGTGATGTCGACCTTGACGACCATCTGCGACGAGGCGGACCCCGCGTAGACGCCCTTGAGCGGCGGCACGTCGGCGTACTCGCGCCCGCGGGCGACGATGACGTGCCGGTCGCCGGGGGCGAGGTCGTTGGTCGGGTCCCAGCCGAACCACTCCCCGGCCCACCACTCGACCCACGCGTGCGACTCCCCGGTCACCGTGGCCCCGACGGCCGCGGAGGGGTCGGGGTGCAGGTACCCGGACACGTAGCGCGCGGGGATCCCCGCCAGGCGCAGGGCCCCGAGGGCGAGGTGGGCGAAGTCCTGGCAGACACCGGCGCGCTCGCCCCAGGCGTCGGCCGCCCGGGAGTGCACGCCGGTGGCGCCGGGCACGTAGCGCACCTCGGCGTGCAGGACGCGGCAGATCTCCGCGGCGAGGTCGTCGGGCGACGCCCCGGCGCTCGCGAGGGCGCGGACGCGCTCGGCGAGCTCCGGCGGCGGGGTCGTGCGCGCGGACGGCGCGAGCAGCTCGACCATCTCGTCGAGCAGGGCCGGGTCGCGCAGGTCCTCCCAGCTGCCGCCCGGCTGCGGGGCGCCGGGCCTGTCGACCTCGACCGTGGAGGTGGCCGTGACGGCGAGCTCGGAGTGCGGCTCGTGCACCTCGAACACGGTCACCTGGGAGCCCCAGTAGTCGTGGTACACGTGCTGCCACGGGGCGGGCCGCACCTCGAGCCGCGTGCGCAGCGCCGTCTGCTCCGGAGTCGTCATCGGGGCCACGCGGACCTCGTTGTACGAGCTGGTGACCGGCGCACCGTAGCGGTAGCCGGTGTGGTGCGCGATGCGCAGGCGCATGCTCACGCCCTGCCCCCCATCCAGGTCAGCGCCTCGCCGCTGGAGAAGTAGCGACGGGCGACGGCGTCGCTGGCGGCCGAGCAGGTGCGCTGCACCCGTTCCATCTCGTCGGGCAGGTGGGCCAGCACGTCGGCCAGGGGCCGGTACTCCAGCTCGGCGCGGGTGCGGCCCAGACGGCGCTGGGCCTCGTCGAAGACGCCGGCGCGCTGCCCGCTCGACTCGAGCTCGGCCAGGCAGCGCTCGGCCTGGGCGAGGGCGTGGACCACCGAGCGCGGGAAGAGCCTGTCGAGGAGCAGGAACTCCGCCGCCTCGGTCTCGTCCTCCAGCCCGCGGTAGGTGCGCAGGAACGTCTCGTGGGCGCCGCAGGCGCGCAGCAGCGACGGCCAGCGGCTGGCCGGACCGCCCAGGCTCGCGGTGGACGTGATGAGCCGGGCGGTCATGTCGGCGCGCTCGATGCTGCGGCCGAGGACCAGGAACAGCCAGCCGTCGTCGCGGCTCATGGTGGAGTCGGCGATGCCGGTGACCGTCGAGGTGCGGTCGCGGACCCACGCGAAGAACGTGTGGGGGCTCACCGCCCGCCATCGGCCCGCGGGCACGGTGTTGTAGGCGGTGTTGAGCACCTCCCACATCTCCGTGGAGACCGTCTCGCGGGCCCGGCGGGCGTTCTCGCGGGCCCCGCCGATGGAGGCGACGATCGAGGCGGAGGAGTACGGGTCGTAGCCGAGCCTGTCGAGCACCGTCCGGCGGTCGGCGGTCGGCGCGGGCGCACCGTCCTCGCCCGGGGCGCTCTCCAGCGGGGCGCCCATGACCGACAGGAGGTTGGCGCAGGCGGTGCCCTCGTCGATCCACGGGTCCTCGACGAGCAGCTGCAGCTGCACGTCGAGGAGGCGGGCCGTGTCCTCGGCGCGCTCGACGTAGCGGCCGATCCAGAACAGGGCCTCGGCGATCCGGCTCAGCACGTCGCACCCCCCGGTCCCTGCTGCTGCTGTTGCTGTTGCTGTTGCTGCTGCTGTTGCTGCTGCTGGTCGCGGACGTCGGCCGCACCGCCGCCGCCCGGGCCGGCGTCCGGCGGGGCGCTGGGCGCCGGCGGCACCCCGACGGAGCGGGCGCGCACGGGCGCCGGGTCGTCGGGGCGGTCGTCGGCGAGCACCCAGGTGTCCTTGCTGCCGCCGCCCTGGGAGGAGTTGACCACCAGCTCGCCCTCGGGCAGCGCCACGCGGGTGAGGCCGCCGGGCAGCACCCACACGCGGGAGCCGTCGTTGACGGCGAAGGGCCGCAGGTCGACGTGCCGGGGGGCGATCCTCTCGCCCACCAGGGTGGGCACGGTCGACAGGCGCACGACCGGCTGGGCGATCCAGCCGCGCGGGTCGGCCGTGACGCGCGCGCGCAGCTGGTCGAGCTCGACGGGGGTGGCGGCCGGGCCGATGACGATGCCCTTGCCGCCGGAGCCGTCCACGGGCTTGACCACGAGCTCGGCCAGGCGGTCGAGGACCTCCTCGCGGGCCTCGGGCTCCTCCAGGCGCCAGGTCGGCACGTTGGGCAGCACCGGGTCCTCGCCGAGGTAGTAGCGGACGAGGTCGGGCACGTAGGTGTACAGGAGCTTGTCGTCGGCGACGCCGTTGCCGATGCCGTTGGCCAGGGTCACGTTGCCGGCGCGGGCGGCGTTGACCAGCCCCGGGCAGCCGAGCATCGAGTCGGACCGGAAGTGCACCGGGTCGAGGTACTCGTCGTCGACGCGCCGGTAGACGACGTGCACCGGGCGCAGCCCGGCGGTGGTGCGCATCAGCAGGCGCCCGCCGCGGCAGACCAGGTCGCGCCCCTCGACCAGCTCGATGCCCATGCTGCGCGCCAGCAGCGCGTGCTCGAAGTAGGCGCTGTTGTAGACGCCCGGGGTCAGGACGACGACGGTCGGGTCGTCGACGCCGACCGGGGCCGCGGCGCGCAGGGCCGCCAGCAGCCGGCGCGGGTAGGCGGCCACCGGGCGGATCCGCTGGTCGCTGAAGGCCTGCGGCATCGCCCCCGCCATCGCGCTGCGGTTGGTGAGGACGTAGCTGACCCCGGAGGGCACGCGGACGTTGTCCTCGAGGACGCGGAAGGCGCCCTCGGCGTCGCGCACCAGGTCGACGCCGGCCACGTGCACCCGCACGCCGTTGGGCGGCTCGATGCCGGCGACCACGCGGTGGAAGTGGGAGGAGGAGGTGATGACCGAGCGGGGGACGACGCCGTCCTCCACCGCGCGCATCGGGCCGTAGGCGTCGGCGAGGAAGGCCTCCAGCGCCGCGACGCGCTGGGCGACCCCGGCCTCGACGACGCTCCACTCCTGCGCGCTGACCACCCGCGGCACCACGTCGAGGGGGAACGGGCGCTCCTCACCGCCGACGGCGAAGGTGATGCCCTTGTCCTGGTAGGAGCTGGCCAGCGCGTCGGCCCGGCCGCGCAGGTCGCGCACCTCCGTTCCGGCGAGCGCCGCGTGCACGGGGGCGCTGGTCTCGCGCACGCCCCCGTCGGCCGTGAACATCTCGTCCCACGCGCCGCTGGCGAGGGCCGCCTCGGCGTAGCCGTCGAACAGGCCGCCGCCGGCGTCCACCCCGTGGCTCGCTCCAGGCGTCACCGCGCGCCTCCCCTGACGTCCATGGCCGGACCGTACCGATCTGCGGGCCGCCGCGGTGCGGTGGTCGGGCAGGTCGTGCGCGCCGGGCGCGTCGCCCGGACGCGCTGGTCGGTCGCTGGTCGGTCGCTGGTCGGTCGCTGGTCGGTGCGGGGCTGGGCGTGGCCGGGTCGTCCCGGCACCACTGGTAGTCTCAGCCGTTGCGCGTGCACAGCCGCGGTCGGACACCGACCGAGCGGGTGCCGCGGAGAGCTTCAGCACCAGCAGCACCTGTCCTGAGAACCGCCCCCTGAATCGCGACGGAGTGACCGGCCCGTGGCCAACATCAAGTCCCAGATCAAGCGCAACCGCACCAACGAGCT
>Ga0325403_1006650_pt1 | contig 11019 bp, 7 predicted proteins | sample PopdelMetagenome_19_FD_205665 | JGI IMG/M metagenome (GOLD analysis project Ga0325403, IMG submission 205665) | Populus deltoides microbial communities from Bellville, Georgia, United States - Xylem-PdKOR-R4 | ecosystem: Host-associated > Plants > Phyllosphere > Stem > Wood/Secondary xylem...
CTAGCCTTTCTAAAATATAATTTCAACTATAAGACTATTTAAGTTAGGGAATTATACTATCTTAGATTATTTCATTCTTATATGTGCAACAATTTTGGTATAAAGGTGTATTTGATTGTGGGTTTTTGAATCTTTATATCTACGAGGTTTGCATAAAAAAAACTTTCTTTTCTTTACAAATTTATTATACAAAGTTAGAGAAAAATAACTAATTTCTTTATACTGCAAGTATTCTAAAGAGGTTGAGCGGTGGCTATCATAATCATTTTTTACCCTTAATTTTTTCAACATATTTTTTTTTTAAATAAACATATAATGTAAATATTCTTTTAATCTCTATTTGTAAATATTATTGTTTAAAATTTACCAATGTTTGTTTAGAAACTTTCAGGTTTCAAAATAGATACACTATTATTATGAGTAAACCTAAGTTGTGTCAACATGACCCCATAAAGCCCCGTCAATGAGGAGTAACGACATTTATACATATTTTGGACATGATTAAATAGAATAGAGAAAAGCTTAGTTAACTATTATTATCCTCTCAGATCCAATACTTATATTTCAAGAGTAAGGATCGAGCGCCTAGGTCAAATTATTGTCTAAAACCAAAAATCTTTTACCTTAAATAACAAACACATGTGACTAGTTTGAACAAACTATTAGCATGTAAGTATAATAAGTGTTTTCATCATTTAAAATAAACTCGAAGAAACTTATCTTAAGTAGAATGTCATAAGGAGATTTGTATCTTATATTATAATTAGTTTCTTACCCAAGAATTTTTAAAAATTAGTTAGTGTTTTTTAGTTACTATAAAACTATATGATAATTTTTTTTAGTTTTACTCTTTATCTATTATATTAGTTTATCGAGTGTGATATAGTATATGAATTATAGTTTGTTTTTTTTATTTGAGAACACCATTTGTTTTCAAAATTTTCACTCTATTAATTACTTTGTTTTTTATGATGTATATTTTAGATAATTACTTAAGAAAAAAAATGCATTGTTGGGGCACCAAATTTTTGTTTTTCTCAATTGAACTTCGAATTTTATTTTTTATATATGCCAACTTTTTCAATTGTGTCAACCAAATTCTATATATATAAATATTTGTAAGTTTTTTCATTTATACTGCAATCATATGATATTCATTTATTTAATTAAAATAATAAATATTTTAATAGCACAAAAAGAGTTTACATCTTAAAAAAAAAATTATTTTCATTTATATCATACAAACACAACTTTTTTTAGAAGGTGCTTTCTTACTAAAAGAAAATCATATTGAAAAATGAAAAATTAGTCATTTTATTAAAATAATAAAAAAGTTAGTTTATTAAAATGAAGAAGTCTATTTACATAAACTGAAAGTTGAACCAATAATGAATTTAAAGGCAACTGATGGAAAAATTGATATAGATGGATGGAATTATTTATATTTTCAAATCTGAAATTAAAAATAACAAAATTTCATAGACACTTTTTAGTTTTATGATTTTTAATGTTAAAAAACCAAACTTGACCGAACCGAACTGATTTTCAATTTAGTTCGGGTCATATTTTCAAGAAATATCATTTCCCAATTCAGTTGGATTTTTTTAACCCAAACTAGACCAAACAGGATTCGGAACACCTCTAGTAACATTCATAACAACAATCAAGGGCAAATCACTTAAACAAAAAAAGAGACAATCACTTAAATGAAAAAAGAGACAGAGACAACCAAGTAACTTGTATTGATAAACATTGTTTATATTGTCATCAAGGGCTTCACGTTCACACCATAATTATCAAACCCAATCCAGGGGTTAACCCGGCTAAGGAGCCGAGTCACAGATTACACGGATCAATCTGGAAAAATTAAAAAAAAAAATTTGAAATTTTAATATTTCATATGAAAAAATTAAGAAACAATTCATATAAATATCAATTATATATGTTATAAATAATGAAATTTAAAAGAATATATCAAAAAGTTTTTTATATCACATTGAAAAGATATTATGTTATCTTTTTAAGTTGAAGTATTTTAATCAAAATTTTTTTTCATCCCACATTGAATAAACATAATTTTTTTCTTATGAACATAAAGTATATATACTAAAGAGTTTCTAATCCCACATTGAAAATATAATTTTTTTTCTTGGAAACATAAAATATATATAATAAAAGGTTTCAAATCTCATATTAAAAAAAAAATTTGCTTGTAAATATAAAGTGTATATACTAAAAGGTTTCAAATCCTTTAAATTTCACATTGAAAAGATATTATGTTATCCTTTTAAGTTAAAGTATTTAAATCAAAAAGTTTTTTTTTATTTCATATTGAAAAAACATAATTTTTTTTCTTGTGAACATAGAATATATACATTAAAGAGCTTCAAATCTCACATTAAAAAAATAATTTTTTTCTTGAAAACATAAAGTATATATACTAAGAAATTTCAAATCCCACATTGAAAAATAAAACATTCTTCTAGTATTAATAGTGAACTTTGAAAAGGGTAACCAACTAAAAATATGAAAACAAAAAGTAGAAGAAAAACCACATTTGAAAAAAAAAACCAGGTATTGTTCAGGTTCACCCGGGTCATGGGTCGACCCACCAGATCGACTAGGTTTTGCCAGGTTTTTACACTGACCGATCTTTTGTCTTACCCTGACTGGTCCAGCCACCAAGCCAACAAGATCTCGGATTAACCCGCCAAACCAATCCATATTTATTACCTATGGTTCACACACCAACAACCATTATGCACTGCAAAAGAATAGTCCCAATTCCACAATGCAAGTAATGGTGCTATAACTATGTAGACCCTCGCATCCACGTACCAACAGACTACCAAGACTTGTGACCACTCACTCTCTCCGTAATAGTTACCATTATTTCCATCAAAACAAGTATCTAATCAGATATCCCAAAATGGAAATTAAACCGTTTGGGAGAGGAGGTATCATGGGAAAGGGCACTGTATTTGGGAATGTGATCCAATCTTTCAAAAAAAATTTAAATTTTTTTTGGTGAAATTAATATTTTTTTTTTAGTATTTTTGGATTATTTTGATGTGTTGATATCAAAAATGATTTTTTTAAAAATATTATTTTAATGCATTTATAAGTAGAAAACACGTTGAAAAGCAACCGCAATCACATTCCCAAACACACAAACATGTTAAACAATTAAAAATGGTCACCCATCAAGGACCACATTCATTCACATATTTTAAGCACATTAGCAATCAAATCCTTGAGTTACCCTATAGCTGATCATAGCCATAAGATAACAAAAAAACCACAAGTCTTCCCCTTCAGCATAAGATCCTGAATTCCTGAACTCTAAACTTTTGATCTTAAAACGAATTCAAATGATATATGGTCTTTACAAAATCAAAAGATTTATACTAAAAAGATATACTACCCTGCAATTCACAATCAGGCAATGAAATCACAACACACCAAAACCCCTGCAAAAAATAGATGTGAAATTAAGAATTATGAAGACAAAAAGTCGATGTATTCAATGACAATGTGAAGATGCAAAATTGCTTGGACTTTATACTAATAAAGAAAGTACTACCCTGCAATTCACAATCAGGTAATGCCATCACACCAAACCCCTGCAAGAAATAGAAGTGAAATCAAGAATTATAAAGACAATAAGTAGATGTAGTCAATGACAATGTGAAGAGGCAAAATTATTTGGATTGAGATCCATGACCTTATTAACACTAGCTTGAAAGGAATTTGACATCCACATTTTACATGGAAATAAAGGGAATGAGGAAGCTAAATGAAACCACAAACCAGTTGACTTGAGGATTTCAGGGTGAAATGTGGTGGCAAAAGATAGGAATGGCATAACATTTAACACTAATCACAAAGCAGCAGCCTAAAATTTGATTGCCAACCCAAAAATTCAAATGGCAAACACCAAACATCATTCCAATATAAGGATAGAAAGCACTTATAATAATTATACCATGCAGCAGCGTCAAAACTCCATTGCCAACTCATAAATCCAAGAGGTGAAAAGAAAAGATCAATCCCAATCCCAGAGCCAAATTCAAGCACCCAAACATGGGATAAAAAGCATTAATACTAATCACCAAGCAGCAGCATAAAATTTCCATTGCCAACCAATAAATTCTAGTGGTGAAACCAAACGTCAATCCAACTCCCACAGGCGAATTCAAGCATCCAAATGTAGGTAAAAATATAGAAATTACCTATTCAACGGTTTGCATTCAGGGCCAGAAGCATGTTGTTACCACCAGGAAGGTATGCCACATTAGATGACTTGGCCAGAGTTGAAGCAATTTCCCTCGATGCTTCAATCCTTCTCAATTCAATCAACCCCATACCAGCCTTTGTTGTTGCCTCAGAGATCAGCTTAGCAGCATCACTCTCACCTTCTGCCCTGATAATTGCAGCCCTTCTCTCCTGGTCAGCTTTCATGACAACAAACTTGGACCTCTCTGCCTCTTGCTGAGCAACCTGCTTCTGCTCCACAGCCCTTGAGAACTCCACTCCATAAGACAAGTGGGTAATAGCCACATCATCCATCACAATGTCAAAGTCTCTTGCACGCTTGATGAGTGAGTCACGGACCATAGCTGACACATGGGGACGTTCAGTGAGGAGCTGGTCAGCATTGAACTGTGCAACAACAGCCTTCAAGACCTCATTGCCAATCGAAGGAAGCACCTTCTCATCATACTCAAGCCCAAGACGTTGAAAGATATGGGGCAAACGTGACACCTGCTCAAAATAACCTTTCTTCCATCAAATTTTCACAAAATGAAAATATAAGCATTCACACTCACCATTTAATAATCTGCTTAATTCTGACTATAGTGAAGAAGAAATGAGTGAAAAATAGAAAACTTCAGTCCTCAATTTCCACAGCCACATGCTTCGCTTCTAAGCCAAAATCTCAATCGATAATTGAAAAGCTCAACTGAGCAAATAAAATGACAAGCTGAATTAATCTCCTCTTTCTTTTTGCTAGCAATCTAAATTATACACCCGTCTCAAACCAAGTTTTGCTAGCTAACAGAATCATATACAGCACATTAAAAAAACAGCACAAAACCCCTCTAAATACCACTGGAACACACTTTGCCCAACAGAAAATAATAAAATCACAGACTAAATGCATCTCCTTTCTTTGCTGCATAGCTAAAACCAATTAAATGCATCTCGAAACCAAGTAAAACTAATTCACTAGCTAAAATCAACACAAACCCAACAAAAAAAAGAAGAAACGGCTCATCTGAAAAAACAAAGCAAAACAGCAAAAAAGTACCCTTGAAAAACCATCGAATCAAGCAATACCCATTTCCATCCATTTCAATCAAAAGAAAAAACATACATAAAATGATTTTGATTTTATGAATTACCTCGGGACGAGAGAGAACACGGAGTGTGAGATTGACCATCTGGAGATCTTTAGTACCAGAGACGGAAGAGAAAGTGTGAGGGCGTGTTCGGATATCAAAGATAAATGGCTTTTGAAGCCAAGGGATAAGAAAATGAGTCCCTTCGCCGATGGTAGTGTCAATGACTCCACGGAATCTGTCAAAGAGAACAGCGCGTTGGCCTCCATCGACTGTGTAAAGAGAGGAGTTGAGAACGGTAGCGGCGGCCCCGATACCGAAAGCTGCGCGAGCGAGGTTGTTAAGAAAGGAAACCGCTGCTTGGCCGCTACCCATTGTGGACGAAGGTGATTGTGAGAGAGGAGAAGTGGGTTTTTTGGGTTTCGAGAGAAGATGGTCTTAGGGTTTATGGCAGGTGGATTTTTGACGTGACTTAGAGGAGAGGTTAGATTCGTTAGAATAAAATGGGGCGGGGCAGGTCGGGTTAATTTTGTTTGGGTTGCTTGCTAAAGTAATATTGTTGTGATTATACTTATGTTAATGATATAAATTCTGCATATATAGTGGATGAAGTTATGTGAAAATGTGTTGGATTAATGTTAAGTGTAAAATTGTATTGTTAGTAAGCCTTAAAATCATGCTGGAGTTAAAATGAAAATTACATCATGATCTAATGCTTTAGTTTTGTTGTATAATGAATGAACATGTATGTTTATGAATCATGAGAATGGGTATGCATTGAGAAATGTTTTTTGTGAGTAAACTTTTGATAAAATATGATGAAATTACATGTACAAACTAGGGAGTAATGGGCAACAAGGTTTCGACCAAAGGAGAGGGAATGAGTCATGAAGGAAACTATACATGATGAATATAGTTAGAATGAAATGAGATGAATTGGAAATAGAACCCTTATGTGTTGAATAATTGTATTAGTTATATAGGTGCATTCCCATAATACAATTATGAATGTAAGAATGTATGGTTGTAGCAATGTTAGGTGCCGATCTTGGAAGTGATGACTTGGAAGAAACCTTGGTAAATGTACTTACAAAGATGTTGTTTTTGTATTACGTAATGATGTATGATGATTGGAGTGTGGTTGGTAATGATTATACTCGGCTAGGTTGGAATATGTGTAAGGGAAAACGCATAGCATAAACCTTAGCATAACCTAAGGAGAAGGCAAAACCAGAAATGACTCAACTTGTCACTGACAATTTCTAAATCGACAAAGACTTAGTTTGCGTTGATGATTTCTAAGTCGACAACGACTCAGTTTTCGTCAAAATTTTTTGTGTTTATAGTAGGATATGTGCGTTGATGATTTCAGCGTCAACCATAAAACTGGGTTGTGTTGACAATTTTTGAGTCGACAGTGACTCAGTTTTCATCAACGATTTTAGTATTAACAGTAGGACATGTGCGCTGACGATTTTAGTGTCAGCCGTAAAACCAAATTTCGTTTATGATTTCTCGGTCGATAATGACTCAATTCTCGTCAATGATTTTTGAGTCAGCAATAGCCTATATGCGCTGATGATTTCAACGCCAGCCATAAGACTGGATTGCGTTGATGATTTTTGAGTCGTTAGAGAATCAGTTTTCGCTGCTAAATCCTATGCCACCAGGGAATCAGTTTTGCTGCCGAATTCTGTGTCACCAGTTGTAAACACCAAAAAAAGAGTAAATTAAAGCTGGAAATGACTCTACCATCGCTGTTGATTTCTGAATCGGTAGCGACACTGTAAAACCCAACAAAAATTAGTATTGGATCGGCCTATCCTAGGGGAAAATTGAAATAGTAACCAATCCAAGATAACCTAAAAAGGGGATAAAAACAACCTTGGTCTAGTGTCCAAACACCTCATCACACTTATAGAGGCTATAAATACAAGGAGAGAGAAAGGGTGACTCTTCCTCTCCCCAGAAACAGTTGCAGCCATTGTTGCAATTGAACCTCTTTGCCCCCAAGAAAAACCAACCAGACCACCTGCATGCAAGCTCTCTTGAGTGAAGAGTGAGTAAGAGAGTTGAGAAGAAGAGAGAAGGTGACCCTTCTCTTCCCAAAACCGACCCTAACAGCTGCAACAGACCCTTCCCTTTATCTAGAGAAAAACACATAATCTAGTTGCATGCATTCCTCTTGAACCCTAGAGAGGAAATGAGAGTTAATGAGTGCTGAACATGGCTGAAACCAGAGGGTGTGTAACAGCCAGCTGGTGTAGTTAGAGAAGGAGGGAAGGAAAACCAAAACCAGAGAGGAAGAAGAAGCAAAAAAACATGAGTAAAAGGAGGAGAAAAACTTGTTAAATTCCTTCCTAAAACCACTACAAACAGTAAGGTATGAACCAAATCTTCTCTTCAGCTGTTCTTGAGCCTTGGAACCGAAAAGGAGAAGAAAAACCATGAGGGACTGGCTAGGATTTTACACTAGCTGCCAGCAAAAAGAAACTAAACTAAAAAGAAAGACAATAAAGGGGTTGAATGAGGGACCTATAACCAGAATAGACAATATGGAGGGATCGATGGTTTTGCAGATGCAAATCTAGTTAGTTGGCCAGCAATAATGGTGGTTGGACAGACTAGGAGTTTAGGTGGCTAAATGCTTAAGGGATGACCTTGCTAAAAACAGAATCGTACATGTAATTTTGATGTAATTTCTATAATAAATCTTTGACAAAATTATGTGGAAATGTGTTAATGTATAAATGTAATGTTGGAACTGAAATGCATGTGTTCATGCTTGAAATTGTGTGATTCTACTGGGTTCTAAGAACAAATATAATGTTGGAACTGAAATGCATGTGTTCATGCTTGAAATTATGTGTTTCTGCTGGTTTCTAAGAACAAATGTAATGCTGGAACTGAAATACATGTGTTTAGGCTCGAAATTATATGATTCTTCTGGGTTCCAAGAACAAAGGTAATGCTGGAACTGAAAAGTAATGTTCCCTGTTGAAATTATGTTCTCTGCAGCGAACTAGTGTTCACTGCTGAAATTGTGTTGTCCGTAACGAACTAGCATTCGCTGCTAAAATTATGTTGTCTGTAGTGAATCAGTGTTCACTGTCGAAATTGTGTTGTCCACAATGAATCAGTGTTCGCTGCTAAATTGTCTACAGTGAAATAGCGTTCGCTACCGAAATTGTATAGTCCGTAGTGAATCAGGGTTCGTTGCTGAAATTGTGTTGTCATTAGCGAAATAGCATTCATTGCCGAAATTGTGTTGTCTACAGTGAATCAGTGTTCGCTTTGAATTGTGTTGTCTCCAGCGAATCAGTTTTCGCTGTCGAATTGTGTTGTCCGTAGCGAATTAGTGGCCGCTGCCGAATTGTGGTGTCTATAGTGAATTAGTTTTTGTTGTCATATTAGGGTGTCGCTAGCGAATCAGTTTGCTGATGATTCTGTGTTTCAGCAAATCAGTCCGCTGATGAATCTGCATCACTAGCGAACTAGCTTTCGCTAACTAACTTCTACAGCAGAGTTACATATTTGAATGGGTCCAATGATTAAAATGATTGCATTATGTGGTTGTAATATGTGGAACACTTGAATATGAACTTGTGTATGCTTGAGACATGCATGGTGAAGAGTTGTGCAATTACTGAATACGAATGTACTGATTTGTAGCCATTGATGTTTTAGGTGGTGCGACTGGAATCAAACCTTCGTCAGGACAAAGATACCCCATGGGTGGAACAGGTAGGTGGTTTCCACCTTTTTCTCGTATGATGTTAATGTTTTGAAATGATTTACTTATAGATGATATATTATTGAATCCTTGATGAATGATGAAACAACAATAAAATGTTTGATTGAATTCTTCACAAATGTTGAAACGATGATGAAAATGTTAATATTCTAAAATGACTTGTTTAAGGAGGATATATTATTGCGTTGCGATGAATATTAAACCGACTATGAGATGTTAATTGAATTGTTATGAAATTGGATTGATGACTAATGTCAAACCGAGTATGGAATTTTGATTGTGATTGATAATTAGCTTAGGCTAATGGCATCCGAGATGGATGACCGGGTTGTGAATGTTGATTAGCTTCGGCTAATGGCATTCGAGATGGATGACCAGGTTGTGCTTGATGATTAGCTTCGGCTAATAGCATTCGAGATGGATGACCGGGTTGTGATTGTTAATTAGCTTCGTCTAATGGTATTCAATTGTGCTTGATGATTAGCTTCGGCTAATGGCATCCGAAATGGATGACCGGGTTGTGATTGGTGATTAGTTTTGGTTAATGGCATTCAAGACAGATGGCCGAGTTTAAATATTGCGATTAGTTACGGTTAAAAGCATCTAAGGAGGATGACCAAGTTATGGCGAAGTAATTAACCCCGACTTGTCTTGCGGACTGCTCAACAAGATTATAGATTATCTTCCTCCCTTTGTCTCCTCCGCGTGCTTCAAGGGTTATGTCTCGTAGTTCTTCGCCTGTCTTGCGTGACCTCATGTCTCCTAATAGAGCCCCCACCCCTCCTAGAACAACGATGGTCTTTACAGATGTCGCTGGTTCCTCTTATGGGGTTAGGGTTTCGCCGAAAGGTTGAAAGTCAAACGCGCGGAGTAAACCATCTACTGCACCACCACCCTCCTTCCCTGCCTCTTATGGACGAGATGATAGGTCTTCTGGTAGTACCAGACCTTAGCGTCCTTCAGATGACCACTCTGCTAGCTCTAGTCCTCTCGATGTATTCTCGAGTAATGGAAAACCTAACCCGAGACCGAGTGCAGACTCTTCCATTCCTCCAGTTTCTGGGCATGGTCTCCCCCCTATTCGTCCTTTTAGAGTTACTCCTTCAGTAGGCGCTGCTTATTCTTCTTCTTTGAAGACCTGTAACGCTCCCTCTAAAAGCCACCATGGAGTCTCCCCTGGTAACCCCTCCCCTAGCAACCCACTAGGTACTTCGAACTTGCAGTCTCCCACACTAGTGCATTTTACTAACTATGTATCTTCAACATCTTGTCATTTACACAACATCGATCTTGGTGACCACAAAGAACTATGGCGATTCTATTTAATTGGTCATTTTGCTGGGAAATTCCCTGGATTTTCAATCATGACTAAATTCATTAGCAGTTTCTGGAAACACAGAACATCTTTTACTGTGCATGACTCTAGCTGGCTAATTTTTGCTTTCTCTTCGGAACTGGAAATGTTTGAGGTTTTTAGTGGAGGTCCTTACTTTGTGTTTGGTCGGCCGCTTATTCTGAAGATCATGCCAGAGTTTTTTGATTTTGCAACCTCAACATGATGCATATGCCAATCTGGGTAAGATTTCTGACACGACCAAAAGATTGATGTCTTCTCCCAAGTGCAGGAGTGTCGAAGTAATAAATAACCCGGCAAGACCGGGGTCGAACCACAAGGAGGTTAATTGTATAAATTATAGTTAACAGCAACACAATAACAACAATAATAATAGTAATAATAATAATAATAATAAAGAAGAAGAAGAAGTTGATGAGAACTTTGAGATGGAAGATTAACGTAAGGATTAAACAATGATAACAACAAATGTCAAGGTTAGAGGATCCACTAATGGTATTTCAAACAAGTATAGTATAAACTCTTATTATTCAATTAGAAACCACACACAAAGGAGGTTCCAATCAGAT
>Ga0325403_1006653_pt1 | contig 11016 bp, 3 predicted proteins | sample PopdelMetagenome_19_FD_205665 | JGI IMG/M metagenome (GOLD analysis project Ga0325403, IMG submission 205665) | Populus deltoides microbial communities from Bellville, Georgia, United States - Xylem-PdKOR-R4 | ecosystem: Host-associated > Plants > Phyllosphere > Stem > Wood/Secondary xylem...
CTACACAAGGCAATGGCACTATTTTATCATTATTTATCTCTGCCATGGGATTCTTCTCTACTGATCTACTGAAGAAGGGCAGTGGCAGTGCGAAATGCTATTTGAAACTTTGAGCGAGAGTTGCTGGATTTTCTACTTTGTAAGAGTGTGTTGGGTAGTGTAGTACTGAAGGTTTTTTAAATAATTTTTTATATTAAAATATATATTAATTTAAATAATTTTTTATATTAAAATATATATTAATGATGTTTTTTATTTTTTAAAAATTATTTTTAAAATTAATATATTAAAACAATTTAAAAAATATAAACCATACTTAATTTTAGTAAAAAAAAATTTAAAATTTCACAAAACACATGTTAAACGCATATCCAAACAGCCTCGCATCTTAGATTTTTGTTTTTTATGGTTGGAAATGATATTCGTGTTATTTATGTGGGCCATCACACATGACCCGCATGTGTGGGAAGACCCGCTGGAGTTCAAGCCAGAGAGCTTCATAGAATTTTAATTAAATAGAATTTTATACCATTTTTGCTTTATTCTTTTAAAGAATTCCAGTACCTTTAATTTTTATTTATATTTTTTTTCTGTATATAGTTAATTATCTGATGTTGTCTTTGATAAGATTTATTTTTATAAAGAATTTTAATACCTTTAGTTTTTTATTCTGATATAGTTAATTATTTTAACTTGTATTTTATTTTTTATAATTAGCCTGGGTTTTAATGTTTTCAGGATTTTAATGCCCTTCTTGTTTTATTTTTTTTCTATTTGATTTTAATTACTCTTTTTAGACCCTTTTCAATAATTTTATTTCATTTTTGCTCTTTTTTTCCTAAGGTAATTATCAATAGTTGTCCCCCCCCCTATAATTAGCTAAAATTCAAAGAATACTTTTTTTATTCCTTAAGGATTTTAATTATTAATAATTGGTTAGTTTGAATTTGTTCAACTCTTTTTTATTATTCTAATTTTTTTATTTTAAATTATATTTTTTATAAATTTTAAAATAAAAAATAATATTATTTTAATATATTTATAAATAACAAATATTAAAACAAACAGCGCTATTCTAATACAAAACGAATCTAAATATGGTCACCTGAAACTTGCTATAATTATAATAATCATCAATAATTGTTTACCTGTATTTCAAATCTGTTTATCTTTCTGTTTTTGGCATTATAATTCATTATTTAAATAGTGAACAAATCATTATTTTTGAGATCATCTTAAGTGATACACAATTAATGTCAGGAACATATAAAATATGAGATCACAATAGAGAAAATCACGATTAAAATAATGATTATATTTTAGAATTCATATTTTATAGTTGGTATGAGGTATTCAGACACCATAAAGATCGGAGACACCGGCGGTCAAAAACAAAAAAAGAAAATCACATGACATATCTTTTTAGCTTATCTGAATTCTGAAGCGACAAGGCCAAGATAATGTGTCTGAATCTCAAACGATGGGAGTTATTGCTCTCCTATTCGACTCCGTCTCTTTTTCTTGTTATTTCTCACTTTTTAGCAGCGGCTAATTTTAGTCTGCTAGAGTGAGAATTTAAAATTCTATTTGATATTATAATAGTTTTTGTTGCTATGATTTTAAAAAAATTATTTTATAAAAAATATTTTTGATTGAAATTGATTTGATATTTATGTATATTTGGTTAAATCTGTGGTTGAAATTGAGGTTGAACAAAAAGTGGTTTAATGTGTTTGGTTAAAAAATTACTTTTCAAATTGAGGTTATAAAATAATTAATATATATGTATATTGATTGTTTTTAATTTAAATATTGTTGATTTAACTATTACTATTACATCATGAAATAAATAATATTTTATATAAAATATTATTTATTGTTCAATTAAACTATCTACAATTTCATCATGTATGAAATACATTCGATAATGCTACAGTTTTCTTAGTTTTTTAAAAGCGCAACAACTTCAAGTTAAATATAATCAGGAACAAAATTGGGATTGCGATCAAATTCTGCAAATGTTACGTCATCAAGCGATCTTTGTCTAATTTATGTAGTGTCATTAAATAATGTTAAACACTAGTTTTCTAAATAAAACACAATTAAAAAAAATTTTATTTATTTTACTAGGTCGGACCCGGTTTGATGCATTTTGCGTTTTGGACCGAATCCAGTCCAACCGGAACAGTAGAGGCATGCTCCATTGTTCATTGAACAGTGTAGCATGGTTGAACTTCTCATCCACGCAAGAAGCAACACCTTGCTGCTTTTCTTCTCCCCGCGTTTTGCACGCAATTTACCGTGGGATCCATGAATAGTAAATTGTTTTTTTTTTCCCTTAACCAAACATGTTGCATCTGCGTTTTAAATAAAACGCAAATGCAACCGCCTAAACAAACTCTTTCTAAGATTTCAGCAAAAGGGGAAAAGGGAGATTATGGGTGTAGTGTCGGGGACCCTGGGTGTAAAGAGGAGTCAGCAAATTTTGTAATTTTTGTCGAACTCGTGAAATCGGTCCGACTTTACTGATTTTATCGAGTTTGATTGATTTTGAGCGAGTTTGACCAATTTTGAGTTTTTAACCTGATCTTATATGTTATATACATACTGATTCATAAAATCATATGATTTTAAGAGTCAACTTGCAATTTTAACAACCATAATACCAACTATAAAATATGAATTCTAAAATATAAGTAGATGAGAGCAATTTTGTAATTTACCCAAGAAAATGTCGCTTTCTTTAAAATTATAAAAAGAGTGTTTAAAAATATAGTAAATGTTGTTTTTTAAAGTGTTTTTTTTGTTGGGAAATACATTAAAATAATATTTTTTTATTTTTTAACAAATCATTTTTAATATCAGCACATCAAAATGATCGGAAAACATAAAAAAATATTAATTTGAAACAAAAAAGTAAATTTTTTTTTCAAAAACACTTTTAAAACATAAAAATAAACATATTCTAAATTTGAGAGTGTTGTTTATTAAAATGTTTTTGGTTTTGAAACGTATTAAAATAATATATTTTTAGTTTTTAAGAATTATTTTTAATATTGGTACATTAAAATAATCTGAAAACACCATAAAATATTAATTTAAAAAAAATTAAATTTTTCAAAAATATTTTTAAAACAAAAAAAGAAACATACTCTATTTTATCTATAGATATTGCCCCATGCACAGCAGACCTAGTTTTTAAGGTCTACTTACAAGTGTGATTGCGGTTATTTTTATTTAGAAATGTATTAGAATAATTTATTTTTTAAAAAAAATTATTTTTGATATCAATGCATTGAAATAATCTGAAAATACTAAAAAAAATATTAATTTAAAATTAAAAAATTATATATTTTTAAATTATTTTAGAAACACAAGAATAAATATAATCTGCTGAGTTTGGTTGTTGACCAAATTAATCAAAAAATAAATATAAGATGTAACAAAAGATTCTTGAAAAAAATAAAAAAAAAATTACAAGGAGCGTGAGACGACACTTTCACATGTATCCGTACAATTCAGTCTACGCGTTGATGTTTACAATATAGAGTGTGTTTGGTATTGCGGTAGCTGTTGTGGTTGTGATTTAAAAAAAGTTGTTTTATAAAAAGTATTTTTAATTGTGGTTGGTTTGAAAAAATAGGTGTTTGGTTAAAACTGTGGTTGAAATTGAGGTTGAAAAAAAAGTAATTTAATGTGTTTGGTTAAGAATGTTTTTGAAATTGAGGTTATAAAATAATTTAAAAAAATATAAATTAATATTGATGGTTTTTAATTTAAATATTGTGGATTTAACTATTGCGGTAACATTATGAAATAAATCATACTTTATATATAAAAAAATTTATTGTTCTATTAAACTATCTACAATTCCATTACGTACAAAATTTATCTGACAAGAACTACAGTTTCCATAATTTTTTAGCGTGTAATAAAATTAGATAAAATATTATCATGTATAAAATTCACTCTAAATTAGTTTTTTTTTTAAAAATTAACAAAAAAAAACTTAACACACTAAAAAAAAATAAAAAAAAATAAAAATCCCACGCAGTGCAAGTGAACAGTGCAAGAAAAGTGCACTGTTCACTATTTTAAACATGAACAGTGCACTTTTCGTGAACTGTTCATGAACAGTGCATCATTCTGCACTGTTCATGTTAATTGCACTGTTCATTGAACAGTGCAATTATGTGAACAGTGCAAAAAAAGCATGTAATTCTTGTTTTGTAAATACTGCGTTTCCAATGCAAAAAATAGGTGGGATCCAGTGAACAATAAACTACTTTTCTTTATAACCAAACGGCCGCAACTGCGTTTTAAAAAAAACGCAGCCGCAGCCGCAGAGCCGATCGGGCAAGAATATTTACACCAATCAATGAAGAAAAATCTAAAAAGTATTTTACACGCAACAATCACATTTCAAATGAATTAAGTACGATTGTCTTAACAAGCTCCCCTCAAGCCCTTGATGGAACCCTTTGGCTGGATTCTGTACGGCGAATGTAAAGGATTTGTTTTTGTTTTTTTTTTTTTTAATGGAAGTTGTGTTATATTAATTAATGATAGTGGTGGAGTTTATATGTGTAGGTTGGGGTTAGTAAAAGAATGGAATAACTGATTAAATTAAAAAAAATTAAAAAAATTGAACTAAAAAGAACTAAATTAAATGATTTAAAAAAAATTAATAAAATTCTGATTTGGTTTGGTTTCGGTTTTCAAAGTTTGAAATCAATTGAACCGAACCAAACCGAACAGATTCAACTAAACCAACATTTAAAAAAACAAGTATAAATATAATATTTTTTCTAACCCTAAACCTAAATTAGCATTTTCTAAAAACAAAACCAGCCACCTTCTTTATTTGCTCTCTGCATCTTTCCTAATTGATTTTCTTTAATGCTCCACAATTGTTAAGCTCGTGCTCATGCTCATTTTTATAATTACACTAGGTTTTAATGTTTTCAGGATTTTACTGCTCGAGCATGGTAAATAATAAATGAATAGTATAGAGTATTTCTGGCAATTGGTTTCAGGATTCAAAGTATTTGTGGCTCTGGAGATGTGAGTACCAAGAGGTACTTCTTATTATATTACTAATAATATTAAACCTGTTTGGTCAAAATTTTTATAATAATTTCTTTTAAAAAAATTATAAACAATAATAATAATGATAATTATTAAAAAAATTTCAAGTCGTGTGAAATGGAAAGAAAAAATGAATTGTGGAAGTCCACAGTTAATTATCTCGAAGTCCACAGTGCATTCATGCATTACACTAACTGCACAGTCTTCGCCTAGCACCTAAGGCATTTAAGACCCCGTGCCAGGTGTCTGCATGCTAAGACCTCGATATAAAAATTATTTAATATAAAAATTCGACCCAACCTGAAACAATAACAAAAATTATGATAACTTAACTTTTGCTCAATGTAAAGAAGTGCCATCAATTTTTTAAGTTTATCTTTCAGATATATTAACGATGGTCATGTGATGCTGTAGGCGTTTCAAATAAAAATTAATTTGTAATTAAATTTTTAGTTTAAATGGTAGGATTCAATGTATGTGTAGGGTCTTGATCTGGCAGAACCCAAATCTAGTTAGGTCCTATACGGGCAGGACCCAAGGTTGTTAGAACAGTCTTGGGTCGTCCCCATGCCAAGCAAGACCGAATACCTTTTGGCAGGGGAGGCAATACTTCACCCCCCTTTTAGACCAAAAACACAGTAAAGTACCGCACCCCAAGGGCCAAGCACCAGGAGTCAGCTTCCAGGGCCGTGCAGCCCCACCAAAATCCCAACTTACCATTTTTTCCTCACCCAAAAAGACAACCCCACCCCCTACAGCCTTTGCAACTTTCTGTGGCAAGGGCAACTCTGCCATTATGCCTCCCAACCCACAATGCTTTTAGTAAAGAGGAAACTCAAACAACATAATCCATAGTAAAAGCACTCACATGTTATAGTAGGGCAGAATATGTAGCAAAAGTATTGTACAAGTCGACAGTGAATTGTGTCTTGAGCCGTAGTGCGCATGTACAATAAGTCTAGAGTAAATTGTTTTTTGGTCCACAATGCATGCATGTACAGTGAAAAATCTACGCGTTTTAGAGTTCTGTTATTGGATTTTAATTCCTCTTTTTATACCTTTTTCAATAATTTTATTTCATTTTTTCTTTTTTCTTTTTTCTTTTTTTCCTAAGTTAATTATTAATAGTTGTGTTTTACCCCCTATAATTAGCTAAAATTCATAAAATATTTTTTTTATTCCTTAAGTATTTTAACTTTCCTTTTTTTATATATAACTAGTTATAGACAATTGCATTTTCTTTTATTTTATGAATAACTCATTCTATTGGTCTTCTTAAAATTATGAAATAGCTTTTCCAGTATTTTATATTTTGATGACCATTAATAATTATTTAGTTTGAATTTTTTCAACTCTTTTTGATTATTTCAGAACTGATAATATGGATTATGTCAATGAACGTCATCAAATTAAGCATGCATATAGTTGATATTATGATATTGTTTGTTTTTATTGTGGTGCAAAAGTGTTATTAAAAATATTTTATTTTAAATTATAATTTTTAGTATTTTTAAATTGTTTTGATGTATTATAAATTTTAAAATTTCAAAAAAATATATTATTTTAATATATTTATAAATAAAAAATATTAAAAAAAATAGCTACTCGAAATATAAATATGATCAACTGAAACTTGCTAGAATTATAATAATCATCAATAATTGTTTACCAGTAGCTTTCCGTATCTGGCATTATAATTCATTATTTAAATGGTGAACAAATCATTATTGTTTAGATCTTTAACATTTGTTGTGTGTATATTAACAAATAAATCTTTAAAGTAAGGATTTGTAAGAATTATAATATTAATGTAATTATTTTGAAATTCAATATTCTTAATGTATTTGGTCAAATGACATCTTTATCTTAAGATTGGCATGAAATCTTAATTAGTTTTTTTTTTAAATGACATTAAGATCAAAAAAACAAGACCTTTTTTGTTTGAAAACAATATTGTTTCTTCTTTAAGTTATTGTATGGCCTAAGAAATTTCACCATAAAAATTATCATGACAATTGTTTAAAAGGATAAAGAATTGCAGTTCATACATGCAATATTTTATTTAACTAAGTGATTCTTGCAATTTCTTTCCAATGACAATTTGTTTTACATGTCGTACATTCTTTTAATGTAGCCAGTTAACTTTTTCTTGTGAAATGTGGATGGAATTATACCAGCGAACCGTTAAAATAATATCAATGATAAAATATAAATTCTAAAACTAAAAAAAAAATACTAAAAGAACTCAGTCATCTAATGTATATTGTGAGTGTTTTTATTATGAATTGGAGTAATGTTTATTGATAAGAAATTAATTATTTTTCGCGATAAGTTATAAGCGGTTTGCTTTTTGTCATTTTTTCATGGTATGGTTGTGTGTTGTGAGTTCATCTATGATTTTGAGGGCGACTTCGAGGCTGGGTTAGCTGGCATGTTGGGTTTTTGGTGAGAGATGGGGGTTTATGTTCTATTGGTTGTCTGTTATGGGTTCATCTATGATTTTAGAGGCAGTTTCGAGGCTGGGTTAGCTGGCGACTTGGCTTGGCTTGGGTTGCTAGGTTGTTTGTTGTAAGTGGGTGTTTGATGGACTATCATTCTCCTGATTTGTTCAGTGTGGACGGGTTGGTAGTTAGATACACGTCTTACCTATGATGTACCCGGTTGCGTAGTTGTTCTTGAGAGAGTGCTCGTATGGTGCAATTGTATGGGATTTTGGTTACTTTTGCATGAGATGACAATGATTTCTTTGTTATTTCTCTTTGTTTTGGGCAGGTATAAATACTCTGTCACTACGCTGAGTTGTTTTGGCAACAATTATTTTGTTTCTTGGGGCATTTTCCAGGTGTTTAGTCTTGTTTTGTTCTCTTTGGTTTTAGATTTTAGGGTGCTAGAATCTTTGTGTTCTGGTTGGGTTCTTGAAGATTGTTGGTGTTATTTATGATGTTTATCTGTTTTGCAGTTTGGCGTTGAGGTGTACTTGGACTTTAGTGGTTGTTGCAGTTCTTGGTTAGTCAAGGGTCTTTGTACTGACTATATCGGTTTCCTGTGCATTTTCATTTTGTGTTGCGTTGCTTGGTTTCTGTTTGGTTCGTTTGATTTTTTGAAAAACTTGGAGGTCGGTTTTTGTGATTGGAATGCATGATTTTTATTGTGAGACTAGACAATTGTTTTGGATTTTCTGGCACCTGCATTAATATGCTTCTTTTTCTTTGTTGCTTGCCTTATCTATGAGGGTTTTGATTGCTTTATGTTTTTTTCAATGATGTTTCAATTGTCAATATTCATGGATTTGGAAGTCAGCCAGTTCACATGACGTGGATCTGACATGTTTGTCAAATCTAAAACCCCTGAACTTAGTGGACTGTCAAGTCCAAAGTGCATAGACTTGGCAGAAAAGCTAAGGCCATATTAATACGAGTTGACATGTTTGCAAAATTCAAGTAATGTAGGCCTAACATGTTTGTCAGACCCAAGACAACAGCCAAGTCTAAAGTGTGTGAGCTTGGTTTCAAGGTTTGTTAATCATATTTCAAGTGGTTGATCAATTTTTTTTTATTTTAAATACAACAATCATTAATAAGATCCAAGTTGTGCACTTCTGTCGGCGAAGAAAACACATATGTCTAACGCTATCACTCTTCTTTACCATGTTGTTTTATTACTTAATCAACGCAGCTCAACATTTTCTTTACCATATTATAATACTTTTGTTTTTGTTATGGTGCAAAAGTGTTATTAAAAATATTTTATTTTAAATTATAATTTTTAGTATTTTTAGATTGTTTTGATGTATTATAAATTATAAAATTTCAAAAAAATATATTATTTTAATATATTTATAAATAAAAAATATTAAAAAAATAGTTACTCGAAGTATAAATACGATCAACTGAGACTTGCTAGAATTATAATAATCATCAATAATTGTTTACCAGTAGCTTTCCGTATCTGACATTATAATTCATTATTTAAATGGTGAACAAATCATTATTTTTTAGATCTTTAACATTTGCTGTGTGTATATTTACAAATAAATCTTTAAAGTAAGGATTTGTAAGAATTATAATATTAATGTAATTATTTTGAAATTCAATATTCTTTATGTATTTGGTCAAATGACATCTTTATCCTAAGATTGGCATCAAAATCTTAATTAGTTTTTTTTTAAATGACATTAAGATAATAAAAACAAGGCCTGTTTGTTTGAAAATAATGTTGTTTCTTCTTTAAGTTAATGTATGGCCTAAGAAATTTCACCATAAAAATTATCATGACAATTGTTTAAAAGGATAAAGAATTGCAATTCATACATGCAATATTTTATTTAACTAAGTGATTCTTGCAATTTCTTTCCGATGACAATTTATTTTACATATCATAGGTTCTTTCAACGTAGTCTGTTAACTTTTTTTGTGAAATGTGGATGAATTATACCAAAAAACCATTAAAATAATACCAACTATAAAATATAAATTCTAAAATATAAGCATATAAGATGAGAGCAATTTTGTAATTTACCCGAGATAGAAATGTCACCTTCTTTAAAATTATAAAAGGGTGTTTAAAAATGTGATAGTGATTATTTTTTAAAGTATTTTTTGTTCGGAAATGCATTAAAATAATTTTTTTTATTTTTTAAAAATTATTTTTAATATCAGCACAACAAAATGATCCAAAAACATCAAAAAATATTAATTTGAAACAAAAAAATATTTTTTTTCAAAAACACTTTTAAAACATAAAAACAATCATATTCTAAGTTTGAATGTGCTCCTTTTTAAAGTGTTTTTTGCTTTGAAATGCATTAACATCATATATTTTTAATTTTTAAGAATTATTTTTAACATCAGCGTATTAAAATAATATGAAAACACTAAAAATTAGTAATTTAAAAAAATCAAAAATTTTTCTAAAACAAAAAAAAGAAACTTACTCTATTTTATCTATAGATATTGCCCCTTGCACAGTCGACCCAGAAAGTGTTTGGTAGTGTGGTTGCGGTTGCTTTTCAAAGTGTTTTTCACTAGGAAATGCATCAAAATAATATATATATATATATATATATGTTTTATTTTTTAAAAATTATTTTTGATATGAGCGCATCAAAATAATCTGATAACACTAAAAAAATATTAATTTGAAGTAAATAAAAAAATAAAAAATTTAAATTTTTTAAAAAGCATTTTTAAAATACAAAAACAAACATAGTTTAATCTGCTGAGTTTGGTTGCTAACCAAATTAATCATATTATAAAGTAAGGTGTTTAGATTTATATAAGATGTAACGAAAGATTCTTGAAAAAATAAAAATAAAAAATTACTAGGAGCGTGAGATAACACTTTCACATGTATCCGTCCAATTAAGTCTACTCGTTGATTAAGGCCCTATTTATTTTTGTGTTTTAAAAAAAAATTAAAATTTTTTTATTTTTTTTCTTTACTTCAAATTAATTTTTTTGGTGTTTTTAGATGATTTTGATGCACTAATATCAAAAATAATTTTTTAAAAATAAAAAACATTATTTTGATACATTTCCGAGTGAAAAATAATTTAAAAAGCAATCACAACCACACTTTCAAACACGCTATTAAGTACAATTGTCTTAACAAACTCCCCTCCAGCACTTGATGGAACCCTTAACAAACTCCCCTCAATCACATTTCAAATGTAAAAGATCTGTTTTTGTTTTTTTAATGGGAATTGTGTTATATTAATTAATGATAATGGTGTAGATTATTTGTTTAGGGCAATATCTAATATTAATAGTGGAGATTATAATATAAGAATATGTTTATAATATTTTTTATATAAGTACATTCTATAATATGTCCTCTCAAGCTGAGGGTGGAGGATCAACCTGAAGCTTGAAATGAAAAGTAATAAATGAACTGGTAGGAGGTGGTTTAATATAGACATCTGCAAGTTGA
>Ga0325403_1006655_pt1 | contig 11014 bp, 6 predicted proteins | sample PopdelMetagenome_19_FD_205665 | JGI IMG/M metagenome (GOLD analysis project Ga0325403, IMG submission 205665) | Populus deltoides microbial communities from Bellville, Georgia, United States - Xylem-PdKOR-R4 | ecosystem: Host-associated > Plants > Phyllosphere > Stem > Wood/Secondary xylem...
TTTTTTTATAAAAACTAAACCGAACCAAAAATGATTATCCCATGCATCAAACTATCTAAACTTGTGACCTTTGTTTCGGTCTTGACCCAATCAAGCCAAGAACTCTTTCTTTATTTTTATTATCACTAATGATATAATTCCCACAAAATTGTGAATTATTTGGCTCCAAATCTAGGCAAAGAAGGGTTCATGTTAATGTGCAAGAATTTTCTTTTTCTTTTTAAAAGAAAAGCGAGAAAATTTGCCAAATCAGTGAAGTCTCATTACGGAAAACAAGGCAAAGCAAAGCAAAAGGAATCGAAGAAACGCATAGACAGAGGGAGATTGAAGAACACAGAATCTTAAAAAAGACACGCACAAACTTCCACTTATGACGCTTTAAATGAGGGTTTTCTATTTTAAAAAAAATCTTAAAAATCACAAATAAATAGATCTTCTTCACAGCCTCTACCTCTCTACCCATACCTGTCAGACCTTACCTGTACCAAGTGCTATTTTTGGTGCTTTACAGTTTGTACTGTACATACAAAGCCTAGAGCGAGAGAGGCTACAGAGAGAGACAGCCCACGATCTATGCATCTTCCTTTTTCTTTTTTCCGGGTTTGACAGCCCCACAAGAAATAGATTTTTGAGTAATTAAGGGCTAAAGCTAAAATCAATCATGCCATCAGGTGCTAAGAAGAGGAAAGCTGCCAGGAAAAAGAGGGAAAAGGAGGTCAGCGACAGCTCTTCAATCAGCAGCAACAATCCTCAAGGTTGTTTCTTATTTTTTTTTAAAAGAAAAAGGAAAAGAGAAAAGAGAAAAAAGATGTTTAAAGGGTTTTCACTTTGAGTACAACCACCCATCACTTGCCACTCTGTCACTCAATCGTACACTCACTTACTGGCCTTTTTTTAAATCTTTATTTGATAAGCTATTTGAATTTGAGTAATGGGTTCTTGTTGATAAGTCTTGTTTTGATTGCGTTTGATTAGATTGGTGTATTTCTCTGTGCAATTTTGTAGTGATGGGTACTTTCTAATGGCACTTTGATTTTGTAGTTTTTGTGGATTTTGGGTTAATGGGTGTCTGTTGACATCCTTTGTTGATCGAGTTATTTTAGGTTTTTTTCACCTACTGATTTTGGTGTTTTTGCCAATCTGGTTCATGGGTATCCTTTTCATGTCCTTCTTTTAGCTTCGCTTGATTGGATTCTTGGTGGTTATTTTATTTTTAGGGTATTTGGATTAGATGCATTTGTTTATGTTTCATGTTTTTCTTGATCTGATGGGAATTGTGTGGTGGTGGTTTATTTTTTTCCCGAGGTTTTAGGCTTAAGAATTTGCTTAGAGATTTAGATTGTGATGGTTTAACTAACTTACAGGCCCTTGCATGTTTAACTCCCTTCAAATTTGGTTAAGTTTAGCATATCAACTCAATTTTCATTTGTTGATGTTCCTTGTTTCTCTTGAACATTATTGGGATATAGTTGAAATGTTTGCCTCTCACTTAATTATCATGCCATTCTGTTTGGCGCACGTTTTAAGATTGTTTTAATCAATTTGGTTTGATGTGAGTAACAAAGTTAGTTGATCTCTTATCAGTTGCTTGAAAGTGATGCGATTTCTTTTGCTTGATTAGATGCATCCAATCCATTATTGAGTGCTCTCCTACTTTTCATCACAGAATGATATTGATTCAATGAGCATATCTTTGTTAGTTTTGTTGTCCTTAAATTTATTAAAATCCTGTTCTTTAACCATTTTCTGACTGGAACTTGTGATTTTATCAATGGTTTTAGGAAATGGTGATCCAAAAAGCCCTGATGAGAGAGAGAGTGATGGTGGTGAGATTGGTTCCCCTGTATCACTGGACCAACATAACCACCAGCATCCGTTTAATGAGGGTAATGGAGAATCTGAGAAAGGAGGCCCATCACCTGCCAATTCATTTGCCCACCAGAACAAGCCCATGGAGGGAGTCCCTGGGGATGCAGAAGGAAGCCATAAAGTGGAACCAGAGGACAACAGTGCTATTAAAATTGAGAGAGAAGTGAACTCTGAGCAAAATGTGGAAAGTAAAGATATTATTGAGTATGTTGATTGTCCGAAGGAATCTCATGATGAAGATGATAGGAGCTCTAGCAGTAGTAGTTCCAGCAACGAGTCTCAAGTTTTTGAGAAGAAATCAAAGGAAGCCAATGATGAGGAAAAGGAAGTTGTTTTTGAGAAGATATCAAAGGAAGCCAATGATGAGGAAAAGGAATTTGGTTCTTTTTCTAAAGAGGTGAAGCAGATCCCTGAAAATGGGAAACCAGTCAAGGAAGTTAATAATAATTCAGTCTTGGAAACTGCTTCAGCTATTTATTTGGTGAATCCTGTGGTGCCCATTTCTGAGACAGTGAAATTTGTTATGGAGAGTGCTCAAGTTGAAAATTCAGAGGTTCTGGAAGTGGTTGAATCTGGTTTTGAGGAAAATGAGGACAGATTGTTGCCTATATCCAATGAGGTTGTTGAAGTTTCACCAGCTATTGTGGTGCCAAAGAAAAATGAAGATGAAGTTATTCCCATCTCAGATGAGAATGTTGGGGCATCTTCAAATGTGGTTGGTTCTTCGGTATATGGAAATTTAGGGAAAACCTTGGCATCATCAGACAGTCATTCCACTGAAACTGGTAATGGTGCAGACAAAAACAAAGACACCGATGCTCTTGAAAGTACTGAAAACCAGGTTTGTTTCCTCTTGATTGTGATTAGATCTATCACTCTTTTTCTGGAATATGTTGCACTAACAATTGAATATGCTCTGTGTTGCTGAATTTGTCTGCAGCTTCTTCTTGCTTCTGCTCCACGAGTAGCAGAAAGAACATCTTGGATGGGTTGCTGTGGTTTATTTGATGTTTTTACAGGCACCAACAGATAATTTCAGGTTAGTATTGCCTAAATTTAAATCAGAATGACCTGGATTGGATATCGAGATCTTGTACATATACTGCAAATAGATATGCCTAGTGACTTTCAGGTACCATTTTGTTGTGATCTGTTTTGATGCCCTGTTGTGCCCCCATTTTTCATGTGTTTTGTAGATATGTTATTTATTAAAAATTCAAATAATGCATTGCAAATCATAGAGCCTCGATTTCAATTTGTTTGGCTGTGGGTCTTAGCAGTTTTGTAAAGCACATGCAAGCTCATAAATTTGCTAATCTAGGGATTCCTATTACTTTTTTGGTCATATAGGCATTACTTTTACTCCTCTCTTTCAATATTATGGCAGAACTCTCAAGAAATCTGAATCTTTATAAAGATAACTCTTTCATGAGTCGGTTTTAATGGGGCTGGTAAATTGGAGCTAGTGCCTATCTATGCCAGATCACTTAGGAATAGTATAAATTCTCTGCTGTAGAAAATCCGGGGATTTTTTTTGGGCAACTTATTTTATTTTTTATTTTTTTATAAAAATTCTTTTGAGTTGTTGAAAATGCAAATTCCAGCTTATTTTGAGTTATCCCTTTCCCTCTTCTTTTTCTTTTTTTGAGTTTTGAAAAAAAGAAGCAATTTTGAAAAGATTCTCAACTGAAAATACCAATTATGAGGTGCTTGCCCTTCTAAACTTTTCAGATCGGTAATGTTTAACAGATTCTTTTTACTGGATTCTTGTTCTATTCATATTTTGATTTTGGTTGAACTATGTTTGAAGGCTTTTGGTTTTTGTGCTTTGCACAAGGCCTTGGTTCAACCACACTCTAGAACTATGATTTTTGCACATTTCCATATGGCTGTTGTCTTTTCTTTATGTTTTGCGGTATAAATTTATAGTAATCCCCATGCATCTGTTGCAGAAATGAGCGCGAGCTTGAGGAAGCTGTCATGAACCGGGAGTCTGAGAAGGATTTGGTTTGTAGTAGTTTGAGATAACAGGAGTTAGAATCTTTTGGAAAGTTTTCCCGAACAATAAGTGCAGAAAACCTGTATAGGTAAAACAATTATATAAACTTTTGCAAACAGTGAGTTTCAATATTGGAGGGTAGCTTATTTTACCAAACCTATGCCTCATTTTCTTGTTGATTTTTGATTGTGTCAGTATACCGGGTGTTGTATGATGTTCATTTTTTACCAGATTGATGATATGAAACTCACCATTCCAAGTATGAGAACAGTGTTTTCCTTCTTCCCCCCTCTCCTTTCTTGACTCTTGTCCACGTATTTTTATTACTAGCTGAATTGTGTGACTCATATACATCTTATTTTTCCCCTTAAAAAAAATTTCAGTAATTCTACCTTTTCTCAAGCATGTCATCAACTGTGCCCTCTGGAATATATGCTATGGATGCCATATGTTTGCTTTTCTTTTCGCAAGTTACAGTGGGCATTAGAAGTCTAAAGAATGCCTATTCATGGGAGGTACAGGGAGATTCTTTGAGTTCGAGTATGTACGAGAATGATAAAAGTTTTTTTTTTTAAATGTTTTAAAATAATGTCTTTATATATATATATATATATAAAATCATCAATACACCATTTCCTTTGTTATTTGTTCATAAAAATCCAATCAAATCACACAGACAAACATCAATCTGCTTACACCCCCAAAGAGCCGGGAAATTAAAAAAAAAAAAAAAAAGAACATTGAAAACACACCAAGCATGCATAAATTAAAGGGACTATTAATTCTTTCAAGTTCTTCTACTTGATGAGGCGCCATGGATGGCTGCTATGTATAGAAGCTGCGTAGCAGAAAGTATGATCATAAATGCTTCCATGGTTCTCTGCAGGGAGATGATTACTTGTGTTCAAATTCTTGGGCATGATTATACGTAAAAATAAAATCTTGGCTAATTAATTTAACACAGCAGTAGTGGAGGTGTCAGAAATCTGATAAAGCTGTTTATCATTCTTACCAGACGTGAGTTCCTGATAGAGAGCTCAATTTCTTTGCTGGCAAAGCTGCGCAAATTTTGTTGCCCGTCAGTAATCAACATGGCAAGAAGAAACATATATATCTTTTTTTTTTTTCCCTTTTTGAATGTAAATAGAGTCTTTTAATCTGTCTTGAGAAAAACACTTTCTTTTACCTCAATCATGGAACTATTTTGATAGTTAATTGCTAAAATAGTTGCTGAGAGGAAGGGCAAAAGCTGATGGATGATGGTTGCTTACCCCATGGCTAGAAGAGTGAGAGCCCAGGCAATGGCAGCGGTGGAGACGGCGGATGGCATGCTATCGCTGTGCCAAGAGCGAATGTGATTAAGACCAACAATTGCCGAGGCAACACCAACAACTCCGGCAATCAAAGAGAATGTCACGAAGAACCCAGTGGCAGCATTTCCCATCGGGAAGAAAATGGGTGAGAAATGTGCTGGAAGGTCATACCCAGGTCCTGAAATTAAGTTGTACGTGACATAATTAGGGCATAGACCACGCTAGCAGAAGACAATATATAGCAAGTAGTGCATGCTTATCAGTGAAGGAAGAAAAAAACAGAGAGAGTGAAGGAGGGGAGAGGGTGATTTACCGATGATGAAACCATGATCAATGGCTCTATTCATAGCCCAACTGCCAATGCCTAAAACGATGATATACATGATCAGATTTAAGACTAAAAGCAGCAAGGCAACAGGTTTCATCTGCTCAGAGGCCATTCTTGTGCTGTAAACTGAACTCTGTGAAAGGACGAAAGGGATTTGGAGTTATTTTATTTTATTTTCCCGACGGCTCCAAAAAGATTCAATGCATAAAAGACTAAAAAAGTACGAGTGTTTTGTGCCAGAAGATGTGTTATTTATAAATGGCATTATGGTTCTTTGCTTGTTAAGCCTGCGGTTCGAGAACTTTGGGGGGGCTTGTGGATGCTTCATGTTCAAGGCAACCCTCCAGAATCACAATATTCTTACTTGGTTTGCATTTTTATCTAATTCTTTGCAGGAGGCACTTTCCAACCATTTTAGTTGTTGCTCGGAGGAAAAGTGATATTCTGTGCCAGTCGGTGATGAGTCCAAATCCGATTACTTGGACACCTTGCTCTCTCTCTCTCTCTCTCTAACTTCAATCTTCCAACTTTATATGGTATATGATATAACAAACCTCCTATTAAAATTGTGGAATTTGGGAGATTGTACTTTCTGAAAAGAATAGAGGTTATTTTATTGAAATGGATTGAATTGAAATTAAGGAACCAAGGACTTGATTGCAATTACTAAGACTAAAAAAGGAGTTTTTATCTCTTAACCCTATTTATAACGGAACTTGTTAACATTTTATTTGAATTTAAAAGACTATTCTTGATTATTGAATCAGATTTGGGGTCCTTGATTTGCAGAAGACTAATTCCTTACTGGTTCAAATGTTGTTGTTTTCCCTTACACAAATATCTAGTTCAACGTGTGTGTTTACAATGCAGGATCCTTGAACATTGACCGTCCACTTTTCTTCATCTACATAGTTGTTTATAACATTAAGCATCAACCATCCACGTTTCTAGTATCAACCCGAGATGGCATCTTGACTGTTCACTTTCTATTTTCTTTTCATCTATTTGTCTTGCCCGATCAAATTTCTTTTAAAGGAAAAAATAATCCTAATTCTTTGTTTTTCCAAGAAGAAATGATACCATGAAATTAATCAACACCTTCAATCCCCCAAACATGTTGCAACTTCACCCCCCCTCAAAAGACCTTGCCTTTAAGGCGAGGGTAAATGTTCTTTAGACATTGTTCTTCTACCTACATAACATCTTCTAGACTTTGCCTTTCCTATTGAGCTAACAACTCCCTCTTGGCTCTTCTTTTAAACACTTTTCTATTTATTCTTCAAGATCTCCACTAGTTCTGGTTGCGGAGTTCCTTCTAGCCTAAACAGTGGGAGTTTAGGTTCGGGAGTCGTATTCTTTTCAATTTTCTTCTTCAATAAGGAGACATCGAACGTGGAATGAACCCTTGCATCTTATAAAAGCTCGAGATGGTAAGCTACTCGAATGATTCTTTTAATTACTTTGAGTGAGTTATAGTACTTATGAGATGACTTCAATTTCTTTCTCTAATGCATACTGGATTGGTTGTATGGATGGAGTTTGAGGTAAGCCTAGTCACCTTCTTCTCGTTCTGTGCTCTTGCGTTTTGAATTTATCTGTTTCTTTTGTTGTTCTTGTGCTTTAGTTAAATTGCTTTTAATCATTTGTAATATCTTCATGTGATCCTTGATATGTTTTTTCCATTACCTCATTATGGTGTAATTCCTAGTACATAATTGATTAGGGATAGTGGGAAATAACCATATAGGACTTCAAAATGAGTAGTTTTTAGGGAAGTATGGAAATTGATGTTATACCACCATTCGAGCATAAGTAGCCACCAAGACTAATTTTTAGGATTGTCCCCTGCAAAACAATGTAAGTACCCTGCTAAAGTTTTACTAGTGAGTTCAGTTTGGCCGCTGTCTGTGGGTGGTAGGTAGTAGATAAATGCAGCTTAACCTTTTGAACTGTGAACAATTCTTATCACCATCTGCTTGTAAGAGTAACTTAAAAACATGTTGTGCAAATATGTTGTGCAAATATTATCCTATTTATGATAATACTTTCTGGTAGTCCATGTAACTTGAAAACATGTTGTGCAAATACTTGTGTTACTTGAATTGTTGTGTAAGGATGAACCGTGATTATGAAATATGCATATTTGGACAATCTGTAAACCACCACTAGGATAACAGAATACCTGCTTGACGTAGGTAGACCTTTTATGAAGTCTATAGACATAGGAGACCAGGACCTTTCAAGAATAGGTAGTGGCTGTAATAACCTAGAATGCCTAGTGTTCTCAACCTTGTTTCTTTAGCAAGTATTACACTACGTGATGTAACTCTTTACATTAGCTTTCAGCCCCACCCAAAAAAATTCCTCCTTGCTTGTCTTAAGGTTTTTTCATACCTGGAATGACTAGCTGTAAGGCTATTATGTATGTAGTGAAAAATAACCTTCTTAAAGGGACATTTTTTATTGATGTATATTCTCCTTTTGTACAAGAAAATTTCATCCTTCAGTTGGTACTTTAGACTTTCCACTTTGCCTTTATTCATTAATTGTAGTAGTTGTTGGATCTATAAGTCAGTATTATAGCTCTCCTTAAGCTTCCTAGCCCAATTGACAATAAACATAATAATAGCCTATATGTCCATTTGATCTTCCCTTTTTGGTCTTTTAAACAAAGCATCGACCATCACATTTTCATTACCAGATCGATATTCCACTGTCAAATCATAACCCGAAGCTTAGAAATCCATTTTTGTTGTGCAAGGCTTTCCACCTTTTGTTTCAAAATATACTTTTAAACTATGTTGGTCATTCTTGATCTTAAAAGCTTGCCTTTATAAGTAAGAATGTCATTTCTAAACTGCTAATACAATGGTTAGGAACTCCTTTTCACAGGTTGACAAAGTCAGTTCTCTTCTCTTCTAACCTTTACTATAGTATGCAATATGCCTTCACTTCTGCATCAAAATAGCCCCAACTCCCATTCTAAAAGCATTACATTCAATGGTGAGAGATCTTGTGAAGTTAGGTAAAGCTAGTAACCGTAGGGTTAGTGATTACTTCTTTAAGTTTAATAAAAGCATCGAAATTATTACTAGAAAAGTTTCATTTTCTCTAAAAAATAATTACTTGAGATTAGTTGGTATAGTTTCAAATCAAGTTTTGATGGTTAAACACTTGAAGATATGGACTCAATTGATTGTGGTGGTAATGTCTTAATTTTTTTATCTCCAACTACTTGTCTTTGATTCTTCCTGAAAATAAATCATTTGTGAGTCTTTAGATTCATTAAACTCATTTTCACTATAAGTCGTTTCAAATTGATCAAAAACAAATTTTTCAATGAAATTTACTTGTGACAAATCATGATCATCTCTAGTTTACTTGAAAATGTTAAAAACACTCATTTTCAATGTCATGTATCCAAAGGATAACTTCATCACTCCATTCCTATAATTAATCAATGCATTAGAAGCTATAAAAAATAGACTTTTTAAAATAACAAGAGTCAAATTGCGTGCTTTAACAGGTTGTATATCCAAAACAATAAAATCCATAACATAAATGAGTTTATCAACTTGTACTAACATATCTTGAACTACTCCTCTAGATACTTTTATAGATCTGTTAGCATGTAAAAGGGTTACAGAAGTTGGTTTAACTCACTTGGATTTAGACTTTGAAAAACTAAATATTGAAGTAAATTCACATTAGCTTCAAAATCAAGATGTTCTCTAATAAAGCATAAAATTATAGGACAAATAGGATCTTTATATTTCAAAGAATTATTGTTTTAAAAAATTACACTTACTTGTTCAGCTAAAAAGACTTTCTTTTTAACATTCAACTGTCTTTTCACGGTAAACAAGTTCTTTAAAACATTTGGAATAAGAGGGTATCTGTTTAATAGCATCCAACAAAGATATATTGGTCTTTACCTATTTGAAAATTTTAAAGAATTCAAAATTATGATTCACTTTCCTTTGATTAGTTATGGTATGATAAAATAGAAGTACTAATAAGGAATCAATCTTTTCTTTGCAATGTTCAAGTTCAACCTCTTTTTTATCCTCAGAGATTGATTCATCGTCTTTTTCACAAGTGATAAGCAAATTATTGAGAATGTCAAGGTAAATGATAAAGAAGATGAAGTTGAAAATGATAGTTCTATATTGGAGCCTGTCTTACACAACGATGCACTTAAAACAATAATTACATTGAATAATTTTGTCTTGCAATACGAGGACACTGCACTAGAACTACTTAATATACTAAGAAAAGTTAGAGAAGAGATCCAGGGAGATATCGATTTTAAAAGAAAACATGTAAATTAGAGGCATATTTTACAAAAACCTCTTAGTTGAGTTTCGTATTAATAAAATTATGATGTATAAAGAGATTATTAGTTTATATATCAAGTTGGATCGATGTGTTTTTTAATATATTATCTTATAAATTTAACAAATTATTAATTTATCACATTGGCCTAGTTTATTCGATGTTTTTGAATTCGAATGCAAAATTAAGAGGTGTATTCTATACCTTTTATTATTCATGAAAGTTGTCATAACCCAATTTTGATCTTTTTTTTCAATATATTTTCCAAAAATCCAAAAAAAGATGAAAAATAATTTTAAAAATCCAAAAAATATATTTTTGATGCATTTGTGTCATTTTCATAATTTTCAATGTCTTTTTGAAAATTCTAAAATCCAAAAATATGTTTTCACTGCATTTAGTTATTAAATAGTGCATTCCAAAATCATTGATAAGTTTTTCTCATTGAATTGATGTTGATGTTATTTTTTTTGTTTTTCTAAAAAAAAATATAATCAAAATATAAAAAAATAAGAAAACTAAAAATTGGGAGTAAAATGGATAGAGAGACCAAAGGCGTAGAGGAAAAAAAGGGACCAAAGTAAAATCAAGTTTCTCGGAGACTAAGAAATTGAAAAGAAGATAACAAAAAATTTTGTCTATAAATTCTAAAGGAATCTTGCAAGAGAGGGAGACCACCATTTGATTAAAAAAAAAAACTAGCTTCCATCTTATTTTCTCATTCTAAAAATACATTGAAAACCCCTTATTTCATTTTCTTATAAGCTGAAGCTTTAGCCGCCACTCTCACTTTAAAAAATACCTAACCTTTCTCGTCTCTTATAGACCAACCCTTCATCTTCAAGTGGTTGTCCAACCTTTATATGATTTTCCATTACACTTTAGACCTCACATACTCAAGGCAAACCAAAACCCAATGTCCCTTTTGCCTTCCCTTACACCATTCTGACCACCATTGTCAGTTCACCTTCCAACCATACATGGTCTCTCTCTCATAATCCTAAAAGAAACAGACCCCTCAGCTTCCTTCTTACACCCGAGAAACCCACCACAGCCACTTATCATGCAACCTATTTTTGTCACCATCATGAGCCGAGACAGACCATTATACCAATAGCAAGACCAAATAGACCTTCCTCTCTCAAAATGGCAACCCCTCTTTATGCAACT
>Ga0325403_1006660_pt1 | contig 11013 bp, 6 predicted proteins | sample PopdelMetagenome_19_FD_205665 | JGI IMG/M metagenome (GOLD analysis project Ga0325403, IMG submission 205665) | Populus deltoides microbial communities from Bellville, Georgia, United States - Xylem-PdKOR-R4 | ecosystem: Host-associated > Plants > Phyllosphere > Stem > Wood/Secondary xylem...
ACCTTTTGCTTTTATTTTTACTTTGAACATGTTGTTGCCCAAATTGTCTTTGATCAAACACCATTGATCTTCAAACATTACTTTGAAACCTTTTTCCATAAGTTGTCCAACACTAAGCAAGTTTTGATCAATGTCAGGCACATATAATACATCTGAAATATACTTCAAACCTGACAGGCTATTTAAAATAACAATTCATTTGCCTTTGACATCAATATAATCACCATTTCCAATTTTAACTTTGGAAATAGCAGTTCCATCAAGTTCCTTGAACAAATCATGATTATTTGTCATGTGGTTTGTACAACCACTATCAATCAACCATGAATCATTCGAGTTGTTGTTTGTTGAAAAATATGATGCAACAAACAACTGCTCCTCTTTAGGTTGTTGAGCAACAGGATTCACCTTTTCTTCATGTTGTTGTGACATGCAGATTCTTTCAACATGTATAATATATCCACATTTTCTGCACTTGATGTCTGGTCTCTACCAACACTTGATCGGTTGATGATTTATTTTTTTACAGTAAGTACATGTGGAAATGTTTCCACCTTGTTTCTGTAAGTTTGAACCTTTTTCTTTTTCTTGAATCTTTTGTCTTTGCCTCCTTCTTGGTATTGAGCTCTTGCTTGAAAACCTCCATGCATTGATTCCTCAAGTCTCATTGATCTTCTCTGCTCTTGTGCCTTCAGTGCATTTACCAATTCTCCAAGAGAAATATTGGTTAAGTCTTTTGACTCTTCTAATGAAGAAATCTTAGACTCATATTTTTCAGGCATAATGACCAGTATTTTCTGCACAATTCTGTCATCAGAAAATTATTTTCCAAGTAATCTTACTTTGTTTATTATGCTTAGCAATTTGTCAGCATAATCTTTGATGTTTTCTGTTTCCTTCATCTTTTGCATTTCAAATTCTCTGATTAAGTTAAGAACTTGCATATTTTTAGTTCTTTCATTGCCTTGATATTCTTTTTTAAGATAGTTCCAAATACCTTTTGCAGATTTCAATTTCATGATTCTTGTGAATATTATGTTTGACACTGCAGCATATAAGCAAGCTTTAGCTTTGAACTTCCTTGTCTTCTTTTCCTTGTGAATCTTTAGTTGAGTCACTGTTGGATTTGCAGGCAAATCAGAAACAACATAATTTTCTTACATAGCTTCCCAGAGGTCTAACACCTCAAGATGAACTGTCATTCTGATAGCCTAAGTTTCATAGTTTTCACCATTGAAGATTGGTGGTGAACCGTGTGAGATGATTGATTCAGAATCCATTTTTGTGTTTTTTTGTTGTATTTGTGGTTTAGTTTGGTTTGGTTTGTGTTTTTGTTTCTCTCAACTCACAAGTTCCTCAAGATAATCTAAGCTCTGATACCAATTTGTTGGTTTTAATTCTCTAGTTGCAGAGCACAAGATGAAAAAGAATAGCAGAAGTGAAGAAGAATTGGAAGAAGATGATATTATTGATTTCAGAATACTCTTAAATAGAGATAGAGTTTTACTTGGAAACAAAGACTATTTAAAATTTAAAAATTGCATAACAAACAAATCAAATGTAATCAGAAATTTTATTCCTAAAATCTTGGTCTTCAAGTAGATATCTTCATTGATGAAATCCCCTGAACAAGCAACAACAAAGCTTCCTGGTCTTCTACAGCTTTCTAAGACATTCTTTCAACACCTTTAATGAAGCAGACAATGCTATTCCCACAACCTGCTCAAGCAAGAGATGCTTTCCATCGAGTTTTGAATGGACTTGCTCGAAAATTGCCTTATGATACAAGTGTTTACCTGAACTCAGGTGAGAAGATCTTAAACTGGACTGGAGGCCCAGTCGGTGACTTGAAACCTTGGTAGCAGCTTTAACTTGATGCTTCTTGATTAAATTCTTAGCAGCCTACCCCTTAGCCCTGCCAAAAAAGCTGGTTTAATCAAGGCGGCTATTTCATAGAAAGTGTAAATCATGATTTTGCTTTCAATGTATCAAATTAAAAGATTCATTCTGCAAGTTTAAGGGAGTGGCTATTAGTTATAATCTGTCATAGGTGAAGAAACTTCATTATTAGCATATAATTATCTCATGTTGTGACCAAGTTTTAAACCTTGGCTAATTTGATCTAGAAACTGTTTTGTGTTTTGTTGCAAGTGACTTGGGGATTCACTAATATCACTCCTGTTTTGAAACACAGCTTAAATTCATTGAAAGCAATGGATCAAAAGCCAAATGTGCTCAAAAGTGCCATGTTCTTTGAACTGGAGCATCGTTTGTCTTTTGGTGAATTCTTTTGAACTAGATTCCAATTCTTGATACCATTTAACCCAAAATAATAATAGCGTAATATTCAACAAATCCTCTCATGAAAGTAACCTCCTAATAAAATCTCTTTTTAAGAAAAATCCTCCAAAGAAAACCAAACCTCACAAAATTACCATTAGGAATCATGTCCAAAAAAGAAAGAAAACTTCGCCATCAAGAAAAAGGATAGCCAATTCAATCTTGCAAACTGCATCTTTTTACTATTTAGCATCTCTTCTTTGCTTGGTACCCAAACCAGTGCACCCTAAAGTTTCCCAAAAAAGAAGGCAATCTCTGTCCTTAAGGAAATGAATAGGCAACTAATTTAAAGTTTCTTCATTCTTACAACCTGCTCTTATTTACTTCGTATCCTAGCCACCTACCCTATCTTACGTAATAATGATTTGCAAAATTGGTCACACATGCTCTGAAATAATAACAAAACCTCCTTAATCACCCAATCAATCTCTTAAAATTAAGATGTTATGAAGACAAGAACAATACTAGCAAAACTCTCTTTTAAACATTGTTTTATTTAAATTATCCACATCATCATTAAATTAATTTACTTGCCAGCAACACTCTCTTATTATTATTATTATTATTATTTTGGAATTGTGGAAGCCAACTCATAGGGACAAGGCTAAATAAATATCAAAATTATGAGCCATATATCAATTAAATTTATCTTTAAGAAATTGGATCTCCAAAGGTTAAAAACTTCACAATTGAGTTCTTCCATCCATATTTTCATCATCTTAGTACTTAATTTATCCATCTTTCCATTTAAAGTCTCTATCATTACCTATAACTTATCTTGTTTTTCTATAGGATCCTTCACCTTTGATTGTGTCATACCTTTTGATGATATTATAAATACCTGCAATAAAGGTTAATAGTAAAGAAAAATTTACTCACATACTCCCTTATGTGTTTACATTCGATTTAATATCATTCCTTTCATGTTTCATATAATTCAATCAGACTTTTTACTATAATAACCTCATATGTCTTTTACCTCACTATTCTTTTACTTATTTTCTTAAAGGTAACTTAGCAACTTAACAACTAATTAATCAAAACAACATAGCGACTTATAATAATAAAGACTCAAGAATTAAAATAATATATGAAACTAATCAAAACAAAACTCGAGGATAAATTTACAAATAGTAATGTAAATTTGTGTGAAATATAATGATGAAAAGAAGACGCAAAATAAAAATAATGGATTTTATGTTAAAGATTCAAAGAAAACTAACTAATTCAATAAGTCAATATTGCTTTAAGAATTTCAAGAAATAAATTAAAATAAAGCAAGAAAGATTTATAATACCCAAATTTAAATGAAGCAAGGCAAGACAATCCAAGAAAACGAGAGTTCAATTCGGCAATATTAAGATTTGGTGTATACCTATTCGACAAGAATCAAGAAAATATTTAAGAAACTTTTGGTCAACCCTAAAATTTAAGGGCTTGTTTTTTATTATGCCCTAACTTGTCAATTCAATCAATTTTTGCAATTCTTGTTCCACTTTTTCTCTGTTTTTTTTTTTACTCTAGGTTGAAATCAAGAAAAATAAAATATGAAGATCAAGAACATCATTTCTCTTTGATGTTTTCAATAAAATCAAGAAATTAAGAAAGATGATATATATATATATATATATATATATATATTGACACAAACTTTGAAATATTAAGAGAAGTATATACTTTTTTTTAAGAAACAAGACCCTAGTTGAAACTAGGAAGAAAGAAAATTAAAAAATGACACAAAATAAATATTAAAGGGATATAACCTAATAATAGCATAAACTCTAATATCAACTGATACAGATACCTAACAAGATATGCAAAAATCAAATTTGAATGATTTGCAAGTTAACCCAATAAGAACCTGTATTGGAGAATCAAATCTATACGCAATGATTACCCCCATCCTATGCCTATAAAAAGACACGAACAAGTAGTATAAAATCACAACAAAATTGATTAATCTTTCAAAGAGTTTGCAAGTTTAATAAAAAACTTAGTATGAGAATTACTTAACCACACAACAGATATCAAGAATATTGATCTCTTTATTAAAAAATAGTTTACCTTAGAAAGTCTCAACAAAAAAAATATTTATACTAGAAAGAATCATAAGACTAATAAGATGTCCCTAATGGATATGGATAAGCCTAATAAATAATAATAATGATGATAATAATTCAATAAACCCAAATTTAAATAGAAGCCCTAATATTTCTAAAAGGTCTAATAATAACTAAAAGATAAATAAAACAATAGCCCAATTTAAATAAGACTAAAGTTGTTTTTGTAATCTGCTGATTGAATCAAAGCCCAAATTCAAACGCATGGTTCTCACTCAACTTAATGAGTTAAAAGGCATGCCACATTTCAATGGAAAGTTATGACTATATACTTTTCAATACAACTATAAGTGCATTACAATTCCTTTTATAGCTCTAATTATGACCAAAACAGTAGTGAAAGGATAAAATTGGCAAATTGAAATCTTCTTATTCTAATTTTTTTGTAATATTTGAATGCCCACTAACAAACTCTTTTTGAACATGAATTAAATTAATCAAGGTTTGTTCTTCATTATTTAATATCTTTTTGAAGTCCACCTTGGTTCAAGTGTCTTGAAGAAGTCCATTGAATATATCTTTAAACCTCTTAGCCCTAAATTTTATCACTGGACAAACTAAAACCTTTAATAGATCTCTGAGTATTGCTTGAATCGCATCATATAAAGTTTCAAGATATTATTTAAGGTAGGTCCTAAACAAGATCAAGTTGAGAGATTTGATACAAACAAAAAAAAGTTTATGTAAGCACAACACATTCATACATATAATATTTATATCATAAGTAACTTGTTTATGTTGAAAAGGATCATTCAAGATAAAACTCCCATCGCCCCACTACAAGAAAAAAAACCCTTATGAAATGTAAGGGAAAAAGAGTCAAAACATATATCTCCTTATACCTTAAAATAATTGTAGGAATTAACAACACCTTGCTTCATTTTATTTTTTAGTGGAAGGCGAGAAAACGTATGCATTTTGTAACATCGTTACAATAATCCAATTTCTAGATGGACTAAACCACATGCACCATAAGTCATTTGTAACATACTACAAACCAACCACATAAACCCTAAATCAAATAGAAAACCTAAAAAAAAAAAGTTAGATAGATCAATCATTTACCCAAGCAAAACCAACAATGATGTTGTTGAAGGGCATAAATATGAGTTTCACGATGAAACCTATGAATCCCATCACTATGAATCTTATTGTTGTACGGAATACCACTTTTGTAAAATCTGAAACAACCCATAAATGAAATGCATTGTTTTAGTTAGAATGATCAATTCAATCAAAATTTGAAAGAGAATAAAAAAAGGTTGTTGTTATTGCTAACCTTTATGATCTAGTTTGTGGCAGCGCTTTACTAGGCGACTGTTATCATTTGTGAACTCTTTTAATGGATTAAATATCGAGTTGATTGCTTCCATTTATAATTCTTTTATTTATCTCCCTTTCTATTTGGGGTGATGAATAATTTTTTTTTGAAACTTAGCATAATTAATTTTTTTTAGTAAAATTGCATATGCAAAAAAATATTTAGGGAAGTAGCATAATTGATCGAGTCTTATATAACATCTGTGACACTTAAGTCGTATTCATTATCTATAACTTGTGAGTTGTAAATTCCAATTATGATTCTCGAGTCACAGATGCCATCTGCAACTCGACTAAGAGACATATCCTGTAACATTTCTTCTGCCATAACTCCCTACCAAATAAAATAAAAAATCACACAATTCAAATAATCAGTTTTCCAGCATCAAAACACAATTCACATAAGTAGCACATATCATCTTTAATCATAAATAACAAAATTAGATTGACAATTAACATAACATAACATTTTATTAAAATTAAACTAGCTATACATCTATTCATAATTCTCAAAACATATAATAACTTGTAACTATATCTAATAATCGTCATAGCTTATGGAAAGTCTTGGAGCACTCGTGGATGGGTTTGGGGCATCACACCAACTTGTTTAACTCAAGGACGGGTTTATAACATCCAATATCATCCTAGCTTGTGGATAGAATTGGGATGTTTGTAGATGGATTTGGGATGCTCATGGACAGGCCTGAGATGCTCGTGGATGGACCAACATCCCCAACACTCCCATGATAAACAATCTTAACTTTTGCTAATTCCACTTTAAGATGCCCAGCCTCCCCAATCTCTTGAAGTCCACCAAGACATAAATTGAGTGTAGCATTGACCACAATACCTCCATCCCATCGATGTTTTCATAGATAGTCACTGTTGTTTTCCAAGCCTCCTGTACCGATTAATGAATATATATATATATATATATATATAATTAATTAGTAGTCATCATCCATAATAACATTAAAAATATGTTGTATGTAAAATAATATTGCATATCAATCGATTTTGTCTTGGATATTGAGGTGTATAATGCATTAGATTATGTGGAAGTATCGGGAAACACGACCAGGTAGGCGTAATAAAACACTTCATGGTGTTTTGTGGTAGGGAGAGAGAGGGGGGCAGACGATGGGGAGAACATAGAGGCAATTGGCTGTGTTAAGAGAAAAAAAGGGAAAGAAAAGGAGAAAGGGAAAGAAAGGGGCTCTAGGTATTAATTTTGTATAAATTCACAAATATCATTTGCGACTCATGTGTCGTAAATGACAACTAAAAAATAAGAGTCATGGGTGTAATATGCGACTTGCATGTTGTAGAAGGCAACTACGACTTTTAAAACTATGCAATATCCCTAATTATTTTCTCCATTGTGTTCACCAATTTTTTTTTCTCTACGCTAAAAACATAAAAAAACTCATAGTTTAGTCTAGGATTTAACAGAGTGAAGAAAGAAAGGATGTGATGATTTCAAATGTTTTTTTGACCTAAATGCCCCTATATAAAAAATTTAATGCTTATTTGAAATGGTACTTTTTTCTATTTCTTTGGATTTTTAACCAACTTTACTAAAGGAAGACATTTGAAAATTAGAATCCAATAAAACTCTTGTGATTTCTCCACAGGAAAACCCACCTCAGATATATATATATATATATATATATATATATATATATATATATATATAAAAGAGAAAAAGAGATGCAATGCTCCATCCACCATTCAGTTAACTAGGGATGAAATTAATGATATAGAGAAAATGATGAGTATAGGAGAGGATGAATGAATTGCCGATTTGATTAAGGTTCATTGCATATACCATTTCCAACATATCATTAACAAAAACCTAAAGCTAAAAACAAAATTATTATTTATTAAGATACTGAATACTATTCATTGTAATATAATAATTACAAAATTGCTGTTAAACCATAAAACGTTTGAGCTATGCATAAGAGGAAAATGATATTTTCACCAGGATACAATTGTCATTTTTAAATTATATGGAGATAGATTGGTCTTTTCTCTTTTTTGGCATAGTAAAATTACTTAGTTACCTTTAAAACAAAAGAAAATAAGCTTATATTTAAGGGCTTTTTAGTCTTTTTAATTTTTTGCATAGTAAAAAGACTTGATTACTTTTAAATCCAAAATTTACTCAACTGTCATCCATGGGCTTTTTCTTCCTTTAATCATAGTTTTTTGGTTGATATAAATGTGACTTGGAGGCGTTTTTATATTTTAATAAATGATAAGTATTCTTAAAAACAACATTTGCACGCGTTAGCAAGTGAGTAGCCCCAACACCTTATAGGCGATGAATGCAGGACTGCTAGTGACCAAAAAACCTTCGGTTTGGCACCGATGACCTTTCTTTTTATCTTTTTATTCTTTTCTTTTCTTTGATTTTCATGTCTGGCTTTTAAAAATATTAAAGTATCATTTCATTTGTTTTTCCTTCAAATTTGGTCCTTATTAGTTTTATTACTAGTTGTTTTATTTGGAATAATATATAATATTTGAGTTTTTTTTTTCAATTTCATTCCCATTCAATTTTTTTTCATCTTTCAAATTTCATCCATATTATTTTTATTGTTATTTGTTTTATTTGAGATAATATTTTAAATTGGTTTTGTTTTGCAATTTCATCATTTTTAAGTTTTATTTCCTATCAAATCTGGTCTTCATTCTTTTGATTGCTATTTTTTTTATATAATTTCATCATTTAACATTAAATTGGTTGGGAATTAAGTTTCTTGATTGAGCATGAGTATAAGATTTAACCAGTTACGAGTTTTAGAGACTAATCCAAGTTTAAAAGGTTCACTGGAGTTTTTTTTTCCCTTTTATTTAAGCTCATATTTTTTTTTTAATTTTCATTCTTCTATATTTATTCAATTGGAGATTGAACACTTTTTTATTTTTATTTATTTTATTTTTTCATTGATTTTGAAAATGACCTAGGTTGTCTCAAGTCTTTTTTACTTGTCATTCTTCATTGAATTTTCTTCGGCTAATTTTTTAAATTGATATTTTTTGCTAATTCCATCCTTTAAAATTAAATTGGTTGGGAATTGAGAGTTTTAATTTAGCTTGGGTTAAGAATTTCATAGATTGCGAGTTTGAGACACTAACTCAGGTTTACGAGGTTCATTTAGGTTTTCATGTGTTTTTTTTAAACTCATGTTTTTTCAGCTTTATTCTTTAACATTTATAGTATTAGCGATTAGGTTTTGTTCTTTTTTTATTAGCTTTCTATCAGATTTCTTATAAATCTTTAAAATGACCCTGGTTATCTTGGATCTTTTTATTTATTATTTAAAAAAAAATTACTTTGATAAATTTTTTAAATTGATATTTTTTTTTCAATTTTATCCTTCAACATTATACCGGTTGAGAATTAATTTTCTTTTTAGTTCCATCTTTTAAGTTTGATTTTTTTCAATATTATGCTTTGTGATTTTTTTGATTTCCTTTCTATTCTTTTATCTTGGTCCATCACTTATAATGCAGGTTTGACGAGTTGGCTCGAGTTTTTTTAACTTTAACATTTTTTTATATTATGTCCTTTAACATTAGATTGTTTTAGAATTGAGCTTTGGAATGCTTCTCTGTTTGCCTTCTATTGGGTCATCTCATATGCATGATTCAAAATTGCAAAGTTTGGTTGGCTTGCCTGGTTTACTTGGTGTAATTGATATTTGTTTTTCAATTTCATCTTTTTATGATGGATTTATTTGGAATTGGACTTTAACTTTTTTTGTTCTTTCTATTGGCTTACCTCGATCTCATGACTTGGCTTGTATTTTTGACATGGTTGCTCAGGTTGGCTCAAGTAATTTGTTTTCTCTTTTTTTTTTTTATAATTTTCATTCTTCCATATTTTTTTATAAGTTTTGCTACAATTTGACAACTATGATTGTTAATGGCATTCATAATAAGATGACAATGATGCCCTATTAAAATAAAAGCTAAAATAGATCAACATTTCATTGTGCACCAAGACATATTTACTGTGGATTGAAATAATAAAATGATTATTTTTCATTCTCAAACAAAATCATTTAACTAGCTATTAAGGGAAAAAATATCTTTTCTATAAAATCTATTTGTCATTATCATATTGATCGAAGATAAATCACTCCTTTAATAATTTAGATGCACGATAAAATGACTTAAATAAATTTAAAAACAAAAAAAATTAAAATTATGGTCCAGGGTTATTCGGTCTTTTAACAATCTGAATGCCTAGTGAAATCACTTGACCTTTAAAAGTTTAAAAAAAAAAAATCCATGGGCTTTTTTGTATTTTCATCAAGTTTTTTTTTTTTTAGTTATAACCAATTTGAATGGGGGCAATTCAGTTTTTTTTTAAAAAATTATTTTTTCATTTAGGTTGCGAGTTAGTCGAGTTATCTCGAGTTGACTTAAGTTTTTTTTTGAATTGTTTCTTGGTTTTTTTTTTTGTAGTTTTTCCTTTCATCGTTTAGTTTACTTGAGAGTTAACCTTAATTTTTTTATTCAATTTCTTCTATGTAAGGTTATCTTAGTCTCATGATCAGGCTATAAATTTAGCATGTTGACTTCAGTCAAGTTTTTTTTCCTTTTTTTTAAATAATTTTTCATTTCATGCTTTAAATTTTGCTTTGTTGTAATTGAGTTTCAGATTTATTTTATTTTTCTTTATATGAAGTTGTCATGTTCTCATTAAATTTTTACATTGTTATCAAATAGTATCGTGTTTTTTTAGAATATTTAGATGGTATATTTTCATAATATTAATAAGTGTTCATTGTTTCCGATTAGTCATTAACATATCTTTTGTTGTTAGTTGTTTTTAATAATATTATTAAATTAACCAAGATTGTTGAACACATTCAAATTAATAGCCGAATCTTATATTTTTCTAACTTAAAAATACTATCATCACATGAGCATCTTTTTTTACATAAAAAAAATTAACTTGGCTCGCAACATAGCACAAACTACCTATTTAATTCTATCTAAATTGTTAACATCACGGTGGGATTTGAACCCTTGATCTTAAAAAAAATATAACATTAAGCACAATAAACCCATGAACTAAATCACAAGTTATTTGTTAAAGTTAATGCTTTATTTATTTATTTATTTAATCTAATATTAAGAGATATTAATTTGTTTAACTTAATGCTTCATTTTGTTTTTACTAAATCTATTTTTCCTATTAGGATAGACAAAT
>Ga0325403_1006662_pt1 | contig 11010 bp, 8 predicted proteins | sample PopdelMetagenome_19_FD_205665 | JGI IMG/M metagenome (GOLD analysis project Ga0325403, IMG submission 205665) | Populus deltoides microbial communities from Bellville, Georgia, United States - Xylem-PdKOR-R4 | ecosystem: Host-associated > Plants > Phyllosphere > Stem > Wood/Secondary xylem...
ACTATACTTGTTTGAAATACCATTAGTGGATCCTCTAACCTTGACATGTGTTGTTATCATTGTTGAATCTTTACGTTAATCTTTCATCTCAAAGTTCTCATCAACTTCTTCTTCTTCTTTATTATTATTATTATTACTACTATTATTATTGTTGTTATTGTGTTGCTGTTAACTATAATTTATACAATTAACCTCCTTGTGGTTCGACCCCGGTCTTGTCAGGTTATTTATTACTTCGACACTCCTGCACTCGGAAGAAGACATCAATCTTTTGGTCGTGTCACAACCCGTTCAAAAACTCCTACGTGGACCCTCACCAGTGGATCAACAGTTGAGTCTGATCATCCACCTTTACGCAACATACAACTTACCCACAAAGACCAAACAGTTGATGCAGCCTCATATAAATTACATGGTGAAGATACCTTCACAAATACCAAACATATCATCCAACAAAACAACTTTACAAATATCAACCTCCATACCATCGGTAAACAACTTACCAGATTGGAAAAACAAATACAAAAAAACCCAGTCCACCTTATAACTGATAAAACCCCCATCGACATTAAGCTAAAAAACCCAGTATTCAAACCATATCAAGTTACTAAAACGAGCCAAGCATGGATTCAGGAAAATCAAATAGATTTTCTTAAAGCCATTAAAATATACTTACAAAATCTTGATCGGACAACCTTGACTGTCCCAGATACACCTCAACAATCCAACCCTTCATCCTCTACAAATCAAGTCAATACTCTCCAAAATAACCCCATATCAACCTCAGATACAGATATTCTTCACGAACAACCTCTTCAACTAAACAGACTTACCTGATAAGCTCCCAAAACAACCATTGCTCCAGACATTTCCATATCTACTGAACCAATTGTCATTAACCAACATAAATATATTGCATCTTCCCTCTATAAATGGAACATAGATGGCATGTCTGAATATAATATCCTAAACACCCTCCAGCAAATGACCATGGCAGCTAATGCCTACAAAACTCAAACAGGAACCTCAAACAAAGCCATAGCTGAACTTCTTATTGCAGGATTCTCTGGCCAGCTTAAAGGATGGTGGGATTACCATCTCACTGAAACAGATCACCTACATATTTTAAACTCTGTACAAACCTATGAAGACCAAACACTTATCCTTGACCTTTCAGGAAACACCATCCAAGATGTTGTATCCACCTTTATCCTTACCATCTCCTTACATTTTGTGGGAGATCCTTCCCATCTGAAAGACAAAAATGCTGACCTTCTCTCCAAACTCAGTGATTTTCAGTGGTACAAAAATACCTTCCTTACTCTTGTTATGCTTCGAGAAGATTCAAACCAGCCTTTTTAGAAAGAAAAATTCCTCGTAGGCTTACCAATTTTCTCAGGAGAAAAAGTCTGAAACAAAATCAAGGATACCTTTACAACCAAAACCATACCATATGACCAGCTTAGATACGGTGAACTTGTGAGTTTCACACAAAAAGAAGGTCTTAAGATTTGCTAGGATCTCAAACTCCAAAAACACCTAAAGTGGGAAATGAAACGTACCAAGCAAGAACTTGGTAGTTTCTATCACTAGTTTGACCTTTTCACCAAAAAAAACCCTCCTGCAATGGAGCCTGTTCACACCCAAAAAATATTCGAGCCAAAAGCCTCCTTATAAACGATTAGCCTATAAATACTGACAACAGTTTTATCCCATACCAGATCAACCTTACTACAAAAAGCCCAACAGATTCAACAAACCCCACAGACCTTTCCAATTAAAACCTAAATCAAAATTTGACCCCAAAAACATTACCTGTTACAAATGTAACCAGAAAAGACATACATCCCGTTTTTGCAGAGTCAATACCAAACTTCATGAGCTCCAAATAGATGAAGATACCATCAACCAAATACAAAATCTTTATATTAAAGCCACAGATACTGACCACTCTCCTTCAGACACTTCTGAAGAAGAATTTCAAATTGATGAAACAGTAACTAACAGTGCTACTTCCAATGCCTCTACGAATTCCAAACAAATTAACGTCCTAACCCAAGACCAAGAATTCATTCTTGAGGCTATTAAAAGACATGATGATCCTCATCTCTAAAAAACCTACTTGGATAAACTGTTGAAAGATTTCAACCTACCACAGCACCCTCCATATAACCCTTCAAACCGCTCGATATTACCTTCTACCAGCACTAATACCTATGACCTTACAAAGATTCTTAACAAAAAAAAATCCAAAACCACAATCACCATTCCAGAATTACATTATGAGATCAAAACCCTTAAATCCAAATTACAAACCTTAAAACAAGCCCAACAGAAAGACTTTGTCATATTGCAACATTTTCTGTCTAAAATTGAAAGCCAGTCTGACACTGAGTCTGAACCAGAAGATCAAGCCATTGAATCTCATGCATTGCCCCATACATTTACAAACATTAAGCATATTCCAGATGATTTTCTGAATGTATTAACACAAATATCTTCAAGAAAATATTTGATTAAAATTACTCTTGTTTTTTCAGAAGATTTCAAGCTTGACACTATAGTCTTATTTGACACAGGTGCAAATTTAAACTGCATCAAAGAAGGTGTAGTTCCAAAATGATTTTTACAAGATACCTCTAAAAAACTCTCTGCTGCTAATAATTCAAAATTGCATATTGCAGGAAAAACCCTAGCCTCTGTTTTCAACAACGACATTTCTCTTAAAACATTCTTTGTTGTTACAAAAGATATAAATCATACCATCATTCTTGGCACTCCATTCATTGACATGATCACTCCATATCAAGCACATCGTGATTGTATTACTTCCAAAATCAATAACATCAAACTTGTTTTTCCATTCTTAGAAAAATCTAAGACTAGAAATTTAAATTTGATTAAAGCATGCTCCATACATACCTATCATATCAATGCACTGATTCATGGAAAATAATTCCATCTACATGATTTGCAAAACCATGTTTCCTTTTGTAGTATAAACAAACAATTACAAAACTTTAATTTACAACAGAAAATCATTGATTTACAAAATAAGATTGAACAACAGATTTGTTTAGACTTACCTAATGCTTTCTGGAACAGAAAACAACACATTGTTAATCTTCCATATGAAGATACTTTTTCAGAAAAACTTATACCCATAAAGCAAGACCTATACAAATGAATGCTGATTTAGAACAGCATTGCAGACTTGAGATCTGCGATCTCGAGTCTAAAGGTCTTATCCAAAATTCCCGATCACCCTGGTCGTGTGTAGCCTTTTATGTGAATAAAAACTCTGAAATTGAAAGAGACACACCAAAACTTGTGATCAATTACAAACTTTTAAATTCTGCTTTAAAATGGATCAGATATCCAATCCCCAACAAAAAAGATTTGTTGCAAAGATTGCACTTTGCATTCATATTTTCTAAATTTGATATGAAATCCAGATTTTGGCAAATCCAGATTGATCCTAAAGATAGATACAAAACTGCTTTTACAGTTTCTTTTGGTCAATACGAATGGAATGTCATGCCTTTTGGTCTAAAAAATGCACCGTCTGAATTTCAACGCATCATGAATGACATCTTGAATGCACATTCAAAATTTTGCATTGTTTACATTGACAATGTGCTTATTTTTTCACAATCCATATGATAAACAAGATAGTATAGAGCAGATAAGGGGTCGATCCCACGAGAAATGTTTAGTCCATATTTTTATTCTATATGATATGCAATTGGGGGGGTTTGAAATTATCTATGTTATGTTATAGTAAACAAAAAGAAACAATCAATGTTAAATAAAAGAAAATCAAAATTTATCAAGAAAACAAACATTGGTCACAAGTAAACGTCCACCTACATAAATCAGAACTGATCATTAAAACAAAACATCAATTTATACTCTGAATATTTATCTTTTGTTACGTTGATTAGTTAGCAGATTTGCTGTATAACTAATCCTAACCATCAAACAACCACAGTATCCGTACTAGTAATTTAATTCAATGGCAGCCTTAAGAACTAGATAAATTGATTAATCTAGACAAAATAACTATCCACAATTCATGTTTGATTTGTTCGAAAGTTCTCCCTAAGATTAATAACATAGATCCGCCATAATTATTAAACTTAGTTGCTTCACAAGTTTATATATCACAACTCCAGTTTTAATAGCAAACTTAGTAATAGATTGTTCACAATAATAACTTAGAGTCTACTCTAGCAATTAAAATAAACAATTATAGAAAATAAACAAAGGAGAATAAACATATTCATTCATCATATAAACTAAAAAGAAAAGGTAAAATAAATCTCAGAATTCTTGAAATCCGAAAGTTTCTATGTCTTTGCAACCAAGAAAAAGAGTTTAGCCTTGCATGTTTATTAAATAACTAATAAAAAAGAAAGAAGAATGCATGATTTCAGGTTTGTTAAGGAAAGGGGCGTTTTTCTTCTCTTTTTGCCCGTCCCCTTTCCTTTCTCTCTTTCTTTTTATATCCTAGGGAACCCTAATCCATTTTCTACAAAAATAGTCATTTTCTATGTAGATAATTTACATTTAAGTAGTTCAATAACTATTTTCCTAAAAAGAGAGAAATAGCCTTGCATAAAATCTTCAAGCTTTGAATTTTGACTTAGAGGAGCTAAATTGCTGAAATAAAGATTTCGATGACAATTTGGATGCTTTGGGATGTAATTTGGACTTCTTTCTTCACAAAACCTGTCTGCTGGCAGAATTCATATGTCATCTTAGGAAAATAATATCTATCTCATATGAGCTCTTTTTCTGCTGAAACTTGGTAGACTGATAGGTCTTCGAGTCAGGAATCTAAAACAATTGAGTTTGCATCAAATGAACTTCTTTAGCTCAAGATATTCAAGTTGGAATGGTCGAAGGTCAACACTGACAAAATACAAAATTTGACTTTGAAGGCTGTGATTTATATGCTCTTTTTTTTTCTTGCCCTATATGTATCGAAATTTATGGATGTTAGCTCTCTAATACCACTAGAATCACTTTGATTTGACTTCTAGAGTTCAAGCTCTGCACAAGACATCAATCGTTGGTTAAATCTGCCAATTATCTTCAATTTACTTCTTTTTTTAATCTTACATCCAAAAGTGCCTTCAAAACATAAAACAAATAATATCAAGGCATTTTATATATAAAACATAGGCAAAATACTAGGTAAATATGGGTAAAAATATCAAATAATATGGTCGCATTAGAGGCTGGGATCTATGGCTGGTATGGTAGTTGGTGATGCTAGGCTTGTGTGATTAACTATGATGAATTCTTGGTGGCTAACAGTGGTGTGGAGAGAGGATGAAGATGAGGTGGCCATTTTTATTATGCGGCTGGCATTGGTTTTAGTTTTGGAGGGGGCAGTGATGTTTAACTTACAGTGGTGTTGAGGTTTGATCATGGAGAAGGGTATTTTTGCTCAATAAAGAAGATGGTGAGCTGTCCTGAAAAAGGGTTGGTGGAGTCTATTATAAAGGTGAAGGAGATGGTAGCACATGGGTCAAAGATGGAAGGAGGTAGTTCATATTTTGTTCTTCCTTTTAAAAAGAAAGAGTGATGTCACAAGTTTTATTACTTTTTTTCTTGGAAAATAAAGGCTTTGGGGGGGGGGGGGGGAGCTGATAGGCCAATGTTTACTGGCAGTTGGGAAAAGAGGATGATAGGTTGAAGATGATCCTTTTTTATTCTCCTCTATAACTGACGATTGGCCTAAATAAAAATGGATTTAGGGTTTTTTAAGTGTGCCTTTTTAGAGAGTGTGTGAGTTGGTGAGAAAAGTGTGGGGAAATGTTTTAGTGTGTGGGTCATTTTTGTTCTAACTAATTCCCTCATAAGATTCCTCTCATTTTTTATGTGATACAACTATCTATTTATAGGTAAAATAATTTGTCATTTTGCTCCTAATTTTTTAGTCCTCAAAGAACTAAAAAAACTTTGGTCTCTTATTTTCTTTTTTACACTTTTGGTCCCTGTAGAATTGTTAGAGTATGAAAATGATATTTCTCTTATTCTTGATGCAAGAGTACAGTATGTATATATACAGGTCTAGGATTAATCTAAATCCCTAGAATCAAGCTATAATTGAATGCATATAAATCAGTCCTGTAATTGACAGCCCTATAGTTGACTTACTCTATTTAGAATAATAATCAATCCTATAATTGATTTACTATATTTACAACAGTCCCCTTGTTCAAATATGTTGTTTTTCTTTTTTCTTTTTCTTATTTATTGTATTTTGATATTTGTTTTGAAAAGACAACGTCAACGTAAACTCAATAAAATTAATCAATGATTTTAAAATGAGTGTATTAAAAACTAAATGTGTTGAAAGTAAATTTTTGAATTTTTAATTCTTTAAAAAAGAAGCTGGTAATGCCAAAAATGATGTAATTACATCAAAAATATATTTTTTAGATTTTTTTTATTGTTTTTTCTATTATTTGGATTCTTTTAAAAAAGTAAGAATAAGAGGTTAAAAAATCGAGTTATGACAACATCAATCCATTTGGTCTATGTTTCTTTTTATTTCTCTCTAAACTCTTTTCTTTCTTTTTATATTCTTTTTATAATTATCATTATAAAAATAAAATAAAATAGAAAAATTAGGGGTAAAAAAAGGGTTATGATAATGGTGTTGAGAATAAACATGATTCGACAGAGCAGAAACATTTCATGCTTGAATATCTAAATTGAAACATTCTTGATGAATGAATAATACTTATATTAAAAAAACTAGTCACTAACAGATTTAAACAAACCATATATGAGTTTTATAATATTCAAAGGAGCATGGCATGTTACTAGACGCTGCACTTAATCTTTAAATATAAATCAATCAATTTCTTGTAAATATATCTTCTTATAATCATTTAATTAAATAAAAAATAGATTCTAAAAAGCAAGATTATTTAACCTAGTCAGGGCCATGACCATGACCTAAGTCATAAGTTATACATGTTAACCTTGTTTGACCCGAGTCAATCCAAGATGTCATCATTCTAATTTTCTTTTCTTTTTTCATAAAGAAAACATCAAAGCAACTTTGTTTTTAATTTATTTTTTAAATTCAAAATTGGTTTTGCTAGGTCAACCGAGTAGTAGGCGCACTTACCAAATCGGTTGGGCCACTTGTTAATTCTCACCTGGTTTACTTTGATAGTTGGCTTCGTCCTAAGTTTTTGGGTCATCATGTTGACTTGACGAGCTTGGCTTAATTTAATAACATTATTGAAGAGTTTCCTTAGGTAACATAGAGGCAACTGACTAGTTATGATAAACTCAAAAAGAAGTGGTGAAAACTCTGTTCACCACACTATTCACATAAGCACAAGGTATTATAAATTGCTACAGTGCTTTTTTTCATTCCTATTTTTGATGTTATTTTTCCCTTATAGAACCAAATTGATAACCAATTTAAATAAATTTGTTAAGAGAGGAAAAAATTGAAAGAAAGGGACTAAAGTGAAAAGGGCAAACACAATAGGTGGAAGTTCCAAAATTCATTTAAAACATTCACTTTGGTTCTCTATTAACTTTATAAAATATAACTTTTCAATCCCTCAATATTTTAAAAATTCAATTGTGGTACAAAACTTTATTTTTCTTATCTTTTAGTTTTTAATTTAAAAGAAGAGATAGAAAGTGGTTGGATTTTGGTTATAGATGGAGAAAATCTCGGTTGACACTAATTTGGGTCATGAAAAGAATGATTTTGGTGTCAACGGGATCTATTTGATGAGAGGAGTTCCATCTAAGTCTTCTTTTCCCTTCCCATCGGCTAAAGTGGTTGGTATGAGCCCGGGAAGGTTTTTTATTACTATTGATTTTAGTTTTTTAAACAATATCCTGGGATATTGATGCAATGAATATGTTTGTCAAGGTGTTTAGGGTTTTTTTAGGTGTTTTAGATCAAAATATATTAAAAATCAAGTTTTTTTGACAAAAAAAAAAGCATGGCTTGAATTCTTAATGACCTTTCAATTGCTTGAAACTAGACCGGCATATGACGCATCATCTACCATAGCAGGTGACGTGTCATCCACCCCTTGAAAAAGAAAAGAAAAAAAAAACCTAGCCTAGATTCACATACTAGGTTTTCTTTTTTGAATTTTTAGGTTTTTTATATTTTTTACTGTAATTGCATCATTCAATGTTGACTTTGTATTAGGTTTTTGTATTGAATGTTTTTTATTTTTTATTTTTATGATTTGTTTTAATATATTATGATTTAATTTTTACTTGGTTTACAAATAAATTTTGAATTTTTTTTTTCTGGTATTAGAAGTCATTCTTTCTGTGTAGTCGTGTGTGTGTATTAATTTTATTCAATATCTTTTCTATAAGTTTCTTTTTTATCATTTTATTAGATGAAGCATTGGTTTCATAAATAAATTTATTAAATACAATTAAGTTTATGACCTGTTTTTTGAGATCATATATTTACATTTATATCTATCTTTTAACTTTACAATTTAATCTTTGGTTAAATATTATTTATTTTTTACTTGGTTTTCACTCAAAATGATAATATATTTTTTTTCCAGATATGTGCAACCTTGTATAATTTTTTTTATTTGATTTTATTTAGTCTCTTTCGTATATGTGTCAATTTTTTTTTATCATTTGATTAAATAAAAAATTTATTTTAATAAACAAAATCATTAAACACAACCAAATACAAGACTTATGTTGCGAGATCAAATATTTTGATATACATTTATCTCTTGATTTTTCTAGTTTAGTCTTTAGTTATCATTAATGACTTTTTTATATTTATTTTCATAAATAGTTCTTGATCTATTTAATTAAATGCATGTATAAATTTTTTGATTTTTTATATTTGACCTGTAATGAAGCACGAGTCAATAGACTAGTATATCTAAAAAAAAAAAAAAGTGGCAAAGACTGGTTTGGAGGGGAAGAACATGATACTGTAGGTGTTCTTTTGAATCTTTAGGGCCAAGCAGACCTTGAATTTACATTAACTACAAAGAACATTAAAGCAATTATCTTGGTTAGTATATTTATTGCTTCACACACACACACACACACGAGTTTGCCAAATTTGACGCTGCTAAGAAATTCAAGGTTCTGCCTTTATAAATAGGTAACACGTGATAATGAAAACCCCGCTCATCAATGCATAACCAGCATCAAACTTTGAGTAAATAAGATTTATAATATGGAGCACCTCCACTACTGAGGTCAAGCTGCAAGTTCTCTGTAATATCTCTTCTTGTCTATAAAATATGTTGTATGATTCTACAGTAAATGGTGTACAGTTGTCTAGCATAAGACAATAATTGAATTTCAGGACATGTTCGTTGCTGGTAGTGAGACATCATCTAGGACGGTAGAATGGGCAAAACGGAAATGGTAAAACATCCAAAAGTAATGGAAAAGGCACGAGCAGAAGCCAGGCAGGTCTTCGCAAATGTTGATGAAGCAGGTCTTCGCAAACTGGACTACTTACAGTTGCTTATCAAAGAAACTCTTGAACATACCCCCAATTCCTTTGCAATTTCCAAGAGAAAGCAAAGAGGCATGTAAGATTACTGGTTACGACATGCCTGCCCAATCCAAAGTTACTGTGAACATATGGGGAATTGGGAGGGAACCCATTAATTGGACTGAACCTCAGAGATTCTATCAAGAGAGATTTCTTGATAGTTCAATGGATTATAAGGGGATTGATTTTAAATTCATCCCATTTGGTGCTGGAATATTGTTTGGTATGGCTTCTGTCACGGGGTAATTTTTCGCTCCGTGAATAAACCCGTGCGACAGCCCAGTCCTTCACTAGACTCAACCTTCCCTCGCCAATTCCTCGTATTTGCCTAGTAACTAAATGTTTCCCTCACCCGAGAGGTTTCCCTACTTTTCCAAGTTAGAAGACAAGCAGAATACACAAGAAGAATAGGATAATCAAAGTGCACAACAAGCTTTATAGGAACTCTTTCTCAAACTTTATTAATCTCGTAAACAAAGAAAACTATACACAAATCTGTATGTGTGCTATGCACAAAAATTGCATGCTACACCAAGCTAATATCTCTAATCTCGTGCTCTACATGCGTACATAACCAAGAGTTGCAGCTACTATTTATAGACAAGCATTTACAAGGCACAACTTCCATTCCTATATTTTAGGAAGTAGTAAGACACTATCTCACCCATGTTCACCCATGAACATTGTGGCCCATTATCTACCAAGTAGTGAGTAGTTTCCCCCCATGATCTCCAATGATCTTAGTGGGTTGAGAGCACTTCCAGCCATGCCCCCACATTCTCCAGCACATCTCCCATGATCCGATGATCTTGGATGTCCATAACAGCCACTAACCCACGTTCTGCATGCCCACCTGGCAGCCCCATCTACCAGCTCTTGCTGCGTCAGCTGTTGAGTCACTCGTATGCCTTGGACAGTCCTTCGTCCAAGTTTTAGATCGTGCCAAGTCAAGCCCTTGACTTGCACAAGCTCTGCGCGCTGCCGAATTCGCATCTGCGTACAGGCTGTCATTGTCTTCACTGCCGAATTCCTCGACAGCCCCTGTTCTCGTCAGCCTATACCCCTGACAAGTTTTCTTGTCTGGCTTGGACATTTCATCGTCAAGCCTATGTTCATCAATAATCTGCGCTGTCAATTTTTCTTTGACGAACCTACAGCCACATAAATCTACGCTGCCAATTTCTCCCACTGTTGACATGGCTCCCAGCACCCTTAGACACTGTTTAGGACAGCCTGCTGAAGTGTGCACCTCGGGCACGTTTAACACTGTTACAGCTACCGTGGTGCTTCCACTTGCACAGCTGCTATGGTTTTAATGGTCTGAGATCAGCAGATATTGTCACGTCCCAGGTTTTTGGCTCTCGTTAAGACGAAAAATGATCTCTCCATAATTCTCATTCAGCATCTTCCAGTGCTTTTCTATCGTCTGAATAATCAGCTTGCGTGCGGCCAATTAAACAACA
>Ga0325403_1006665_pt1 | contig 11008 bp, 5 predicted proteins | sample PopdelMetagenome_19_FD_205665 | JGI IMG/M metagenome (GOLD analysis project Ga0325403, IMG submission 205665) | Populus deltoides microbial communities from Bellville, Georgia, United States - Xylem-PdKOR-R4 | ecosystem: Host-associated > Plants > Phyllosphere > Stem > Wood/Secondary xylem...
TAAAAGCTGAGCTTGCGACTGTAAAAAGCTATCATATCAATCAAAGCCTCACACGTTAACTAATTATCTAAAACGTGCGTGGTAAAATATTATAGCTTTTTTATAATTGTTTTTATTGATTTTATTTCTTAAATATAAAATTAATTAAAAATTTAGTTTTGTAGTTTTTTTCTTTAAAATACTATAGATTATTACAATGTTTCTCCATATGGTTTTTTTAAATAATTTTTTTGTTTTTTTCGAGAATTGTCTTTGTCGATTTTATTTCTTTTTATATTGAGCTGGTTGAGAATTTAGTTTCGTAATTTTTTTTCGTTAAAATACTGTGGATTACTATAGTGTTCCCCCACATGAATTTTTTTTATTATGAATGTTTTTAAATTATCTTTCTCAATTTTATTATTTTTAATATTGAGCTGGTTAAGAATTACAAATGTAGATTTTCTCATAAAACACTACAGATTGCTATAGTGTTTTCGTGTATAGTTTTTTTTTCCTTATGTTTTTTTTTTGTTATGATTTTTTTCAAAATTTTCTTTGTTCATTTTATTTTTTAAATATTAAGCTGGTCAAGAATTTAGCTTTGTAGTTTTTTCCTTGAAAACATTGTTGATTGCAATAGTTTTTCTCCAATAATTTTTATTTTTATTTTTTCCACAAACCTACAACAACGCACAAGCATGCCACAAGCTCGCAGCATCTCGCAGGCATGGCATCTAGTGCTATAACTAATTGTTGTTCTCTTTTCAAGTCAAAACATACATGGTATCTATGAGCATGACTTTTTCTTGGAATTATTTTGTTATTGCAATTTCAGTATTTTGTTAATAGTTTTCCATTTCAAAGTAGAAAAAGATAGACACAAAATAGAAGTAGATGTTTGACCCGTGTTTCACCTATGGGTTAGATATTTTTTTCTAAAAAAAAATTATATATAAACCTTTTCAACATGTTTTTGTATTTTAGAAAAATTATACATATATGTAATCAATTAAATTCAGAAATATGTGTGTTAATAAGTGAAAAAAAACCATAAACGATGACTAAAAATAAAAACTAGAAAAATCAAGAGAGATGTGTAGATCAAGATATTTAATTTCACAAGACATGACATTTACACGGTTATATTTGCTAAATTGATTAGTTAAAATAATTTTTTATTCAATCAAATGATAATAAAAATAGACACACATATTAAATTGATTAAATAAAATAAAAAGAAAAAAATAATATGTAAGGCTGCATATATTAGAAATATTATTAGAAAATAAATTTCTTTTTATTTTCAAAAATAAAGTTCATCTATACAAAATATTAAAAAATATATAGATTAATCAGAAAAATCTCCTCAAAAATTAAATGCATAATTAAAAATAATTGTTCTTTCAAATAGGCTTTCTAAATAACTTAAAATAGAGAAGAGATATTAATCTAAATATAAATAAAAATAAGATTAAGATTGATTTAAAAAATAGAAACAAAAAAGAGAAAAAAATTTCTATAGTCAGTCTTATTATTTCTCATGGTCAATATCGTTATTTTGTGATGTTTATCGATGACTATAGTCGATTTACTTGGATCTACTTTCTTCATTCTAAAGCTAACGTGTTTGTTTCTCAAAAATATATTGCGCTTGTTGAGATATAGTTTCGTACTTGTATCAAAACTTTATGTTAAGCGTAAGAATCGTCATCTCTTAGATGTCGTTCACTGAGTGATTCGTTTGTACCTTCTATGTTCTGGGTAGAAGCTTTATGCACTACTATTTATTTGATTAATAGTTTGCCTATTGTCACTCTAAATTATGATTCTTCCTATTTTTTTATTATTTGGCATGTCTCTTGAGTATCAATCCTTCCATACTTTTAGGTGTGTTTATTTTGTTCATTTGTCACCTGTTGATCATCACAAGCTTGATGCCTAGTCTTTCACGTGTGCTTTTATGGGATATAACCTTACTTATAAAGGATTTGTTTGTTATGATGATCATGCAAACAAATTTCAGATCTCCTAAAATGTGATTTTCTTTGAAAATCAATATTTCTTTTAGTCTTAGGTTATTTCTGATCCTCTTATTACTCTCCTACCTACTTTTGAAGATGTACTTTCTTCTATTAAGCAATTTAAACCATGTGTAGTGTATCATAGACATCCTTTTTCAACGCCTCTTCCAGATATTAATCTGTCATCTGATTCTATGCTTCCTACACTTCGACGCCCTATTTGGGTTACAAATCTACTAGATAAGTATGGTTTTTCTCATACCTCACTTACTGCCAATCTAGACACTGTTTCTGTTCCTCACTCTTATACTCAGGCAGCCACTTAAGCATATTAGCAACAGGCCATGCAGGAAGAAATCAAAGCTCTTCAAGACAATCACACTTGGGATCTTATGACTTGTCCCTTAGGTGTCAAACTTATTGGTTGTAAATGGGTATCTTTAGTCAAGTTTCGTTCTGATGGGTCACTCGATCGATATAAGGCTCGTCTTATGGCCCTTGGGAATTGACAGGAGTATGGTATTGATTATGAGAAGACATTTGCATTTGTTGCCAAAATAACTACTGTACGGACTATCTTGGCACTTATTACATCACAAGGGTGGTCTCTCCGGCAAATGGATGTGAAGAATGCTTTCCTACATGGGGATTTGAAAGAAGAAATCTATATATCTCTACCTCCCGGTATGGTTGTTACACCTTCCTCAGAGGTTTGTCGACTACGCCAATATTTGTATGGTTTGAAACAAGCTTCGCATGTGTGGTTTGATAAATTTTGCTCTACTCTGCCTGTTTTTCACTTTACTCAGAGTCAGTTTGATTCCTCTTTGTTGTTTTGCAAGACTTTTACAGGAATTGTGTTGCTTCTAATATATGTTAACGATATTGTGATTACTGGCTCCGATATTGCGTTCCTTACGCAATTACAACAACATCTCAAAGCCTCTTTTCACATGAAAGATCATGGTCCCTTGCAGTACTTTCTTGGCCTTCAGGTGCAGTTTACTCTAACTGGTACATTGTTACACCAGCACAAATACACAGAGGAAGTAATTTTATTAGCTGGCCTCCAATTGGGTAATTTCATTCTTACTCTTTTAGAGGTAAATCTTAAGATTCATCAAGAGAAAGACGATCTCTTATCAGATCCATCCTTGTATCGGCAACTTGTTAAGAGTTTGAACTACTTGACGATTACTTGTCCTGACATTTCTTTTGTTATGCAGCAGATCAGTCAATTTATGCAGGCCCCTTGAAATCTTCACCTAGCTGTTGTTTGTCGTATTATCCAATATTTGAAAGGCACCTCCACACGTGGGTTATTTTTTCCTAAAGAATCTTCCTTATAGTTGATAGGTATAGTGACGCTGACTAGGCTGGCTATGTAAATACTCGTCGCTCTGTTACCAGCTAGTGCATGTTTTTAGACAATGCACTCATTTCTTGGAAGAGTAAGAAGCAAGACAGAGTTTCCAAGTCCTCCAGTAAGTTTGAATATTACGCTATGTCTTCCGCCTGCTCCAAGATCACTTGGCTTCGTGGGTTAATATGTTAACTTGGTTTTCCTCAACATCATTCCACTCCTCTTTATGTTGATAATACCAGTGTTATTCAGATCATTGCTAATCCTGTCTTCCATGAGCGTACGAAACATATTGAAGTCGATTGTCATTCCATACGTGAATCCATTGACCGATATGTGATTACTCTTCCTTATATTTCCACCGAACATCAAACAGCAAACATCTTTATTAAAGCTTTTTCTCGACACCGACATTAGTTCTTGGTGACAAATTAATGCTACTTACTATACCAGCATCAATTTAAGGGGGGATGTTACGGAGATAATTTAGGGATTTGATTTGTACTATTTTAGGGATGTTTACTTACCTTGTATAACATTTAGGTGTTGGAAATCTGTTATTAATACTTACCTTGTATAGCATTTAGGTGCTGAAAATCTGCCATTAATTATGTAAATCTTCTTTAAATAATAAAGGGAAACCCTATGGAAAGGGCATTTAGACCAATTTTGACAATCTTAGATCGTCACAACTCTTTAATGGAGTTTCCAAACTTCACGTTATCTCTAAGAAGACCTTTGATCTCTCATTCATCAATGTGATCTTAGATCACTATAACTCTCAAGTGGTGCTTTTGGGCCTCATGCTATCATTAGAAAGACATCAGGTCTCTCACTTGTCAATGTGATCTCGAATCGTTAACTCTATAATAGAGCCACGGGGCCTCAACACCATTGCCAAGAATTACTCAAGGGTTAACTATAAAAAAAGATATTACTTCGAGTTTTGGTTGGGGGATAATAATCCTAGAACAACAAGGTTTTAGTTTTAGCAAAAAAATAATTCCAGGTATACGTTCCATCAAGAGTAATTTCCCAATTATGTTTTTCTACTTTCATCTCTCAAAACCAAGTGGTTACTTGTATGGAGGACATTAGCTCCTCCACCCTTATAGACCTTGGGTATGTGCATAGGGCTTCAGACCCATCTAAGCTTAAACCATATCAAACAAGTTTGGACAAGTTTGGACAAAAAGGAAACTCACATAACATATAATATACAAACTCATTGTACTTAATACAAAATTAAAAGAGAAATCAAAAGTACTTAGTACAAGTTTAGAACCTCACAGAACCGGGGATAATTACTAAAGATTAAGACTCTGTCAGGATCAAACTCCTCATTCAAATCTTCATCACGCTCTTATGTTAAGTACGAGTTACAGGTAGCAGTTACAACCTATACTAGAAAGATCTTGGCGAAATCAGGGATGAGGTTAGAATGAAATATAGAATAGAAGTCGACCATTACCTCTTTGATAGATTAAAGAAATAAAGGTAGGTTATAGATGCAAACACCTTATCCTTAAAGGGCAGATCTAAGGTATGAGCCTCCCTAAATACCATGAAGAATTCATCAAAAAGGTCCCTCAATGCCTTTAGTCAAACATATTCCACGTGTCCACTTTGGGAGTCTCTAGTTTCACCTTCAAACTCTTGTTGGATTGCTTAAGTAAGGATACTTCTAAGTCTGATAGGTAAACTCATTCCAAGGCAAAACTTAGTTGGGTAACTTGATGGTCCCTATCTTCCATCAACTTAATCATTTTATACTTGAATTATAAATCATTTATTTTTATTAAAAAAACATATATTTTTGTTAATGTAAAAAAAGAATTCATAAATTATCTACCTAGTAACACCAGTAGCTTGTAAGAATTACATGGTACACAAGTATTATGAGAAACAACATGTCCATTATACTGGCAAAATAATAATAATAAAAAAGATATCAAAGAAATGGTTATGAAATGATTAAAAGATATCCACCATATTTTGATAAGGCAAAACATCAATGATCTTATCACTTGGGTAATAAATAGCCAAGTTTGCGTCTAGTATATTATTAAAATAATTTGTTCCTTTTTCTTTTTACACTCTACATTTATAAAAGTTAATTAGCATTATAAATATTTGGTTTTCATAATGATTCTCCTCAAGATTTCATGTTACTTTTGTTTGTTCTTTGCTATGGTGATGACCATCTCTTCAAACACCATTCAACTTAAGTGATCTCAGGTAATTTAGTATAAAGAACTGCCCTTTAAATTGTTAAAGATGAAATTAGATTATATATATAGATATAGGCGTAGCTATATCTAGTTAAGGATTGAAATGTGGTTTCGTAGGTGGGAATGAAAATAAGTTGGCTATGGCTACAAGGTTAATCAATGATTATCAAGATCCAAGGGAAAATTAAAAAAAAAAAACCATCCTTTTGCTCCCCTAGTGATAAGTTTAATGATAAAATTCAAGACTATCAAGAACAAAGCTCAACACCAGAGTTGGAAGTATTCGTAGCCGGATATTCACTGGTGCTAGAGTCAAGAATATTATAAGCAGACCATCAAAAACACAACAAAACAAACCCTTAACAATTTAAGACAAAACCAGCAATGCAACCTACCTCAAGTAGAACGCTTAAGAGGTGATAGTATCTTCCCTTTTGCGTAACCAGTCATGTACCATAGAATATTTGTTGATAGTTAGGGTTCCTAGTGACCTTAATACTAGGTGGCGACTCCTTAAACAAGACATTTCCCTGCCAAGAACAAGATGTTAGATATCTGTTTTTCTTCATTGAAATTTTTAAAGGTCGCCGCAATGTCAGGTGACCTAAATTTCAAATTATTTTCAATCATTTTCTTTTTATTAATATTGTTTATTTTAGGAATTTAAAAATTAGATTATGGTAGTTGCCCTTTCTTTACAATACTTAGTATATTTTCTTTTTATTTTTTTTGGCTTTTTATAGTAAGTATTGTAATGAAAGGGCAACTATCATGACCCAGTTTTTGAATTCCAAAAAAAAAGTATTAATAAAAAGAAAATGAACAAAAATAATTTGAAATTTGGATCAAGACAACACTAATTGAAAGCTTGAGGACTAATAAGGATGGAATTATAAATTTGGGAGTCAATTTGTCAAACATTTGAAGAATTGATAAGTTTGGGGATTTAATTAAACTTGGAATTAGTTTAATTAATGAAATTAGGGACTTGATTGAAAAAATACCAAAGTTTGGGGCTGATTTGGGTTAAAATTGCAAGGAATTAAAGTCCAATGACCAAAGTGAATAGGCAGTGATATTATAGGAGGTTAATTGATTTTTCCAAAGATCATTTTGAAAGAATTAAAAGTTAAAGAGTTAATTAAAGACTAAATTGATTAATTCAGAAACTAAATACTGTTTTGTAAATTACGCTAAAATTCAGGGGTCCAATTGCAATTGATCCAAGGGAAAAAAAATTTTAAAAAGAAAATTTCCATGAATAAGGGCCCAATTGCTAAATGTCAGAAGTTCAGGGGAGCAAATTGAAAATAACCATTTCAGTAAAGAAAACGATGTCGTTTTTAAAACCACCATTCATCACCGTCTTCTTCATCCTAGAGAAGACCGATTCAACAAAAAGAAATCGCACCAAACTTGTTGTGGGTCACATCTCTTACCAAACCAAACAGCTTCCCAATATCCCTCTCCCACACAATGCATCCAAATCCCATAATGGGTCGTTACCAACAATCCTGTAATGACAGGACTGTTAGTCCCTGTGTTTTTTCTCAAACACGAATGAACATACCTCATTGTCCAGAGGCCCAAACAGAGGGCATTCTCTTGCCTTATAAATCCTATAGAAAGGCCACATACAAGGGGATAAAAAAAATACAAAAAGAAGCAGATATAGAACCAAAAAACAAGGAGGTAGAGTAAAACAAATGAGAGGGACTGTAGAATCTCCTTCAAAACTCCAACGACAATCATTAGATGATCACCTCTTAACTTAAACTACACCACCATTCCCTCACGTTTCATTGCCATTTTGGCAGCTCTCCTTGAACAACATATATAAAAAAAAAGACATAAGAAACCAAAAATAAAGAAAACCCAGAGAACAACACAAAAATGAAAGAAAGCTAGAGAACAAAAGCACAGAGAAAACCAGAGAAGAACAACCAGGGAGAAACAAACAGAAAATAGAAACAGAAGGAAAGAGAGGAGAATTGTCCAGCTAATGTTGTCTTCAGCTTCGTCCCTAGTACCAGGTTAGCCTTTCATTTCCTCCACTTTCAAAATATAATTACCCTGGTACTATTGCAGGCATGTATGAATAATTCATTCATGCCTGCAAAAGTGCCCAGACCGGTCACTAGCTTGGGTTGGCTGGGTCAATACGGTTGGGCTTGATCCAGCCCAAAAAAAGAAAAAAGTGAATTATGCAAAACACATTTGTATGTCATTTCCTTTTAGTTTCTTTCTTCTTTATGTTGATATCTAGCCAAATTCAGGAACCTTTTTTTATTTTTTTGTGGGTTCCTCACACCTTTTTTTTTATGACTTTACTAAGTATTCGGATTGCAGACTTATTCTGTGAAATGTAAATCTAGTATGCAATACATATTTGTCTTTTCTTTTCTTTTTTTTTTCTAAAAATAATAAAAATATATTTTTGCTTTCAATTTAAATTGTATCGGTTTATTCATTAACGCTAGAGTCAGGAATACCATATATTTATTTTTTAATTATGTAATATTTACCAACGCCAAAGTTAAAAATATTTGTAGCCGAATATTCTCTGGCGTTATAGTCATGAATATTATAAGCAAAGCATCAAAAAAATAAAACACAGCAAACCTTTAACAATTTAAGACAAAACCAACAATGCAGCCTACCTCAGGTAGGACGCTTAAGAGGTGATAATATCTTTCTTTTTGCGTAACCAGTCTCATACCATAGTATCTTTGTTGACCATTTAGGGTTTCTAATGACCATAATACTAGGTGACGACTCCTTAAACAAGACCTTTCCTTCTAAGAACAAGATACCAGATATATGTTCTTCTCTATTGAAATTTTTAAATGTCGTTGCGATGTCGGGTGCAACAAGTATCTTGGTATTTGTTTGTAGAGGTTGGTTTTTCTTAATGGAGGATCACCTTTACTATAAGGATTTGTCTTTGCTTCTTAAATGCAAAGGAAAGAACCTTGCTGAAATAAAAGAGGAAAAATAAAACTCAATGAATAGAAAAATCACTACTATTATTATAGATTTGCTAAGTCCATCAACTACATTTTCTCAAGAAAATGATTGCTACATAGTTTAGAGTTTATTACAAGAAACTTTTACTAAAAAAATATATAAAAAATAAAGATTTTACAATTAAAGACCTTATAAACTTGAAGTACAAAGATTGTGAAGATATTGGAGTGCACATAAATGACTTTCAAGGGTTCTTAAATCTATTGGCATTAATGAATGTTCAGTAAGCGGATGAGGCACAAATGTTAATCTTGTCAAGTTATTACCAGATAGTTAGGAGACTTTGGTGGTGTCATTCAATCATCAACTCCAAATGAAAGATCATTTTAAAGATAAGAAAAGGACAATATACTTAATGAAGAGAAAAACAAAATATCAACCTCTTCAAAGTTGCATGCATTTATAATAGAAAACCAAGAGAGAAGCTAAAACAAATTTCTTCACAGCAAGGAAGATAAAGAATCTGGTGATACAAAGAGAGAATAAAAGACTAGAGAGACCTTAATCAAGGAAGGGAACATAGTTTTATTACTATATCAAGCCTAGAAATTTTTAAATTTATTGTAAAATGTACAAGAGATATCGTAATGGTAAAGCTGCATACAAAAATAAAGAAAATGGTATAGCTATAATTCTTGTAACAGTGATGTTGCTATTATTTAGAATGATGGTTATGTTAATCTTGCACATCATAATACCATATAGGTTGTAGAGCGATATTATTATTGTTTAGGATGATGGTTATATCAATCTTACAAGTTTAGATACCATTTGAATTATGGATTCAACTATATTTTACCACATTACCTCCTAACATAATTTTTTTACATCATACACTAGTAGTGATTTTGGTCAAGTTAGGATGTAAAATCAATGAATGGCTAATATTTTAAGCATTTGTGATATTTGGTTGTAAACTAATACCAAGTAAAGTTGCAATTAAAATATGTTAGGTTTGTGCTCAATATGTGCCTACTCTTAATCTATAATTGATGAATAAGGCTTCTTTAGAGATAATAGATAGTTGATCTCCAAAATTTCTATGGTTATTGTTAAAGGCAAGAATATAGGTCTCAACATATCACAAACCAAGATGATTAAAAACAAGTGAATAAAATTGAAGATCCTTCATCGACTTATGACATAAGCTGCTTAAGCATTTGAGTGAGAAAGGTTTTGAGTTCCTTCTAAGAAAATTATTCTTTATTTAAAAGGTTTAAAATTGAATACTAGCACTTATTGTTTAGTTGGTAAACAGTATAAAACTGCATTTTATATATCAACTCTATAAAGAAAATCTATTTTTTATTTATTTAGTTTATACTAATATTTTTTTTATGATTGATAAGTCTTTTAGAGGTGTTGTATACTTTGTTAGTTTTATTAATGATTATTTCATAAAGATTTATGCCATTTGTTTGAAATCTAAACATTAAGTCATTGATGTCTTCAATGATTTATATACTAAAGTTGAAATAGAAATCAATAAAAAGTTGAAATGTGTCCAAATAAATAATTATGATGAATATACAATTCTATTTTAAGAACTATTGTAAGGAACATGATATTATACTTAAGAAGATAGTTCCAAATAATCTATAGCAAAATGGAGTGACAACGAGAATGAATAGAACCATTTTTGAAGGGATTATGTTTATGCTTTCTAATACAAAGTTGTCTAAGTCTTTTTAAGATGAGTCAATCAAGACTGTAGTTACCATGATGAACCTTTCTCCATCAATTCTTTTTAACTATGATGTACCACAAATAATATGGAAGTGAATAAATATCTTTGATACATATTTAAGAGTTTTTGGCTACATGATATTTATACATGTTCTTAGAGATGTAAAGTATAAGCTTAATAGCAAGATAAAGTATTATGTTTCCATGGGTTGTGGAGAACATGATTTTAGTTACAGATTATAGATTCTTAAAAAGAAAAAAATCACCTCTATTCTCACTAGTTCAAATCCAATACCTACTTTACAGTTACCTTTAATTCTTTTTAATAATGGAGGAGATAATAAAATAACAACAATGATAATGGTGGTGGTGATGGTTTATACTTTAAGATATTAATTGATGATCAAGAATAAACATATTATAATTACATGATTCTTAAAATAGTAGCTGGTGGTTTGCTATCATTGGAATCTTTGTTTTTATACTTGAACTCGCACGAAAATTTCTAATTGCAATAATTTATAAGAAATTTTTACATGCATGCATGCACGCACATCTACATATATACATGCATTCGATCCTATTAATGTTTATGAGAATCTGTTTAAGGTTATAGATGATATGGAAGCCATAAATGAGAATTCCATACCTTGTAATGTTTCTAAAAAATTTCTGAAGAGAAAAAGTTTTACGACTAG
>Ga0325403_1006669_pt1 | contig 11005 bp, 3 predicted proteins | sample PopdelMetagenome_19_FD_205665 | JGI IMG/M metagenome (GOLD analysis project Ga0325403, IMG submission 205665) | Populus deltoides microbial communities from Bellville, Georgia, United States - Xylem-PdKOR-R4 | ecosystem: Host-associated > Plants > Phyllosphere > Stem > Wood/Secondary xylem...
TTTTTAAAAAAATCATTAAGAACAGAAACGTAGTCTCATTTAACATTTAAAATGACTCGAGAATCACTAAATAAAAAAAGATACATACCCGAAGCATATTATAGTATTGACATGGAGGTTCAGACTTACACATAAATACATGTCATTATTTCTCTCAATTTTTCTGCAGAAATATATTCTGTACATATCATCCGTGCTGGCTGGCAACATTCCTTCAAAAAAGAAAAAAAGAAAAAGAAAAAGAAAAGCCAAATATGTGCTTAATAACTTGTTTGTTTTTTTATTTCAAATTTTTTTTAAAAGAAATTATATTTTTTAATTTTTTTATCTTAAATTAATTTTTTTAATGTTTTTATATCATTTTGATATATTAATATTAAAAATAATTTTTTTAAAATAAAATATATTATTTTGATATATTTCTAAATAAATAAAAAAATAATTAATATTATTTATAACACGATGAATGCATCTCTTATAAGGTTTGAGAGAGAGTGATGGATAGTTTATTTGCCTATTTTTTAATAAAAAAATTAAATTAATAATTTTAATATGCTGATATTTTAATTAAAAGACATGTTACGCGTTCGTTAGCTTGTTGTGACCTGTAAAGACGGTGATTGGGGTAGTTGACAAAGTAGGTATTAAAGCCCTTAATTGCAAATTACAGACAAGCTTACCATGACAATTCAGTTCGTAACTTATTGTATGGTTTGTCTATGTTATTACTGGTTGTTTTTTAAAGTGTTTTTTATATTAGAATATATTAAAATAATATTTTTTATTTTTAAAAATTATTTTTAAAATCAGCACATCAAAACGATCTAAAAAATATAAAAAAAATTAAGTTTTAACAATTTTTTTTAATTTTTTAGAAACATAGATACAACCGTGTTTCCAAATGCTTCTTGCAAAAAAGCTCCGTTTTTTTAAGGTTATAATTGACAAGTTGTGTGTCTCGTAAAAATAATAATACTATTAATTTATTTATAAACGTTCCATTTTCTTTTTTGAAAATATAAAACGAAGAATAAAAGTATATCAAGCAATTCATTCTAAAACTATTATTTATCAAGCTAGATTTTAGTCTATGTGGCCATGAAAAACCACACAACACTTAAAAAAGAGTTAGGAAACCGGAATAATTATAAAAATCCTAATATAGTTTGATGATGTTTAAACGTTATACTTTGAAAATTTACAACTTTTTTCTTGAAATTTAATTCATTAGTCATAGTTTACATCCTCGAGTTGATATTTCAAAATAAATCAATAAAAAATAACAAAATTATCATTATATTTCATTTAATGTTTATAAAGCCTTACATTAAATATTACAACTTTATCGTTGAATAAAACAAAACATAGTGAATCCTAAGAGGTAACTAACTGGTCAGATTTTGAATTTGTTCTCTAATAATCACGAGTTCGAATCCTCTCAAAGCCACTGAAGGTTTACATGTAGGGGCAAAGCCATAAATTTTTCCTACCCTAGGCTATTAAATAAATATATAAATATTTTTTAAGATCAATTATTAACTTATATATATGAATTTTTAAAGTTAACATTAAAGTTTTAATTCAAATACACTACTCAAAATATTAAAAAAATAAATTTGAAAGTATATAAAATTGAAGTGAAAATAAAAATAAACCCGTTATTGAAGTTGCATCCTTCGATATTGTAACAACCTCTCAACTGAGATAAAATAACAATCTCATGTCAACTGGAAAACAAATTAATTAAATTTTTTCCCTCTCTCAATTCCTCCTTCCTTTACTTGATTCTTCCTTAGATTAGTGTTTTATAAGTTAGGCTTTGTAAGTTTACAAGGTTATTCTCTCATTTTTCTTATTTTTTTTCTTCAGATTTTTTTAATGTTTTCCCTTACTTTTTTCTATTTCTCTCTCGCCTTTTCTTTTCTTTCTTTTCCTATTCTACTTCTGCCCAGTAGGCAATATATAAAAGAAAGGAAGAGCTGATTTGTTTTATTTTTTAATGACAAATAACTATTTTACCCTTAATGAGTCATTTCGCTTTTATTTGACTGTTTTTTTTTTTCTTAGTACTACCAAGCTCCGTTCATCTTAAAATTTTAACTAAATTTTATTCAATATATTTTAAGATCCCTCGTAAAATTTCAGCTTAATCTAATGATTGGATTGAAACTTACGCCCAATAACGTAAAACTGGTTAAATTGTAATTTTTCATCAAATTTATGAATTTCTCTTAAACTTCTGAAATTTTAACCCAAGCTAAAACATCATATCAAAAGACTCCATGCAAATTTTCAGAATTTTTTGATAACTCAATTGAGAATTACGAATTTATTTTACATAACACTAATAAAAAATATTGATAAAATCTTGAACTTGGTTATAGCTCACCCAAGCCTTTAACATGCCTCCGCCCTTACTTACATGTTTGTTCACTTCATAACCCTTGAAATTAATCAAGATATACACAAACTGACCCGAACATTCATATTAATAATAATAATAAAAAAAACAAAACATAGTCATCAATCCCTTAACCCAACAACAATAAAAATCCCAATGATCACTGTATCTATTAAATCAATCTTGATTTCTATTTTCCAAAATCAGATCATTTCAATTTCAATTTCAGATCCTTTTTCTTTCTTGGCAACCAATCAATCCAGGTTGGCATGAAAGCCTCTGTCTTTTCAATCAATCCGATTGATTATGTAGAGGAGATTGACTCAATCGGTTAGATTTTTTTGTGTGGTTTCTTCTTTAGGCAAAAAAAGACAAATAGGATATACAGAGTCACATGGAATGGCAACACTGCACAAATATAAATACTAGAAATCCATTGAAAGATGTATAAAAAAGAGTAATTATTGTGTTGGTTGTTGCAATAATGCTACAAATTAATGTTTTGCTGTAAATATCTATAATATCTCAACAATATAATTTGATGTAGAGCTTTTAATTTTTAGTTGGGGATTTCAAGTTCAAACTCTAAAAATTCTGTTTTGTTTTTTTAATTTTAGATGATTAAAAATTTTCATTCATGATTTTTTTATATTTGTTTTTTATGGGATAATCCTGATTTCATGATCCAGATCATAAATTTTGAAGATTAACCTAGTTTAACTTTAATCTTGTATTTTAAGTATACTTCAATATTATGTTACTGAGACTTGATTTTCATGATTTTTTCTTTTGCTTTCTTTCTTATGTGGTTATCATAATCTTATATCATGAGTCACATGTTAGTCGAGTTTGTCGTGGCATGCACGATGTCGAATGACATATCTGGCTCTTGAATTGAGAGGGGTTTTGGATGTGTTGTAATAAATCATAAAAAAAAATTATGTTTTGAAGAGTTCTGGAGTTGCTACCTAGTATTATGGTCACTATGAAACCTAATGGTCTGCGAAAGTCTGGGTAAGGAGACTAGTTGTGTATGAGAAATACGCATCACACCCAGTACACCCTACCTAAGGTAAACCACATTATTGATTTTTTTTGTTTTTTTTCTAAGGTCATGTTTCTATTTGTTGTTCTGTCTAAAGTTCAAGAAAGGTTCTTCTTAGGAAAGAGATACTTTTCTTATTAGACTAAAACCTAACCGTTCTAAATTCCAAAAAAAAGAGAGTAAAATTCATATCCTAAAATAAATAAATAAACATATTGATTTTTGTGGTGTTTTTAAGATTTTTTCCAAATCCTAATGGATAATTACAAATTTGTTATGATACCCATCAATTGACTTTTGAATTTTTCAAAATATGATAAAAATAAAATATTTATTTTTTGTTTTATAAAAAACATGCATGAGATTTTTTTTAGAATTTGGTCGTATGCACACAAATAAAAATATATTTTTATATTTTTTAAATAATATTTTTTTTAAAATTTTTCTGAAATCTTGAAGAAAAAAAAGATATATTTAATATCGGGTTAGTATCATATAATATAAGTTTACAACCAAATATTAAATGAAAAGGATGGAAAACGCATGAGGTATTTACAAATAAATTTAGAATGATCTCTGAATTTTTTCAAAATTTTCAGAAATTATTTGAGGTCTTTTTTGCAAAAGCATATAAAAAAAACAAATATTGCTGGAAAATCAGTAGGGTATATTTACCAAACACATTCTTAACTAAAAATCAGAGGCTTAAAAAATACCTTAAGGACAAAATATTTAATTTTTTTTCTTTGATAAAAATTGAACTTGTCAAACACGATTTTAAGCTAATGGACTTAGCCCAGCTATGTGGACTAGGCTCCTTGGCCCAAATCCCAAACCTAAAAACACCATCTAGAATCAGAAATGAAAAATTGAAAATTAAACAAGGTTTTTTTCACTTGAATCTCATTAAGAACAGTAAAGAACAACATAAAAAACCTAGAAAAGTGAATTTTAATTTAGACTAGATTACATCAAATTGAAGGCACATAGACATGTAAAAACATTATTTAAACAAGTATACGAGGTTGGATCATCACAATGAACACCTAATTATCACAATTAATTGATTTTATACAAAGAATAAAACAAAAGAGCCAAAAGATTAAATGCCATGATTTTGATGTTTTTAAGCCATTAGGGCCCTAAATTAATGATCAACAAGCATGCACACATATGCAAGAACCAATAAATGATAAATAAAACAAAGACATGTAAATCAAGAACCTTAGGCAATTTTCAATGTACGAACACTAAACTCAGAAATGCCCATTAAGTGTTCAACCTAGAAACAAGCATTAAGAACCCAGAAAATAGCCTAAACCTAACAACCATAACTTGTTTGAACTATCAAAATAATAAGAAACAAAAAAACAAAAGCAAAATAGTAAGTAAAGTCTATATTATCCACAACAAACCAAAAACACAGTTCAACATTGTTCCATTAGCTATATTTTATATTCTTAACAATAAATCACATGTATTTAGCTTAAGCAAACTCAGTCAACCACTAATAATGACCTAACAATAAAAAACCCACCTTTTTAACACATTATGCCTTTATTAAACATCTTGGAACATTAAGACATGCTAAAATGTGTCTCAAATTGCCATTTATCACTTCAATAACAATCCTAAACATCAAACTAAGCCCCAAACAAAACTTAAACATGCATATATATACTAAATCAAATCGTAACTAAGCAACTAAAAAAGATCAAATAAAGAACTTATTGCATCGAAAGTAACAAGTAGCTTAAAAGGGAATGCATAATGAGCATCCAATTCAAACATTTAATAAACAGAATGAAATGGGAGGGGGTGTGCTCATTTAGCTTTACCCCCCCAATTAAAGTTGGAAACATACATTGTCTAACAACAATGCCTTTTAACTAGGGATTTCTAAAAAGACTTTGGACTTGTAATGGTGGCTTACTAAAGGTTTTCTGTTGTTTGTCTTGGTTAGTTCATGGTTTGGCTAAGGATTTTCGTGTGTGGCAGTGTAAGGGTATGTATTTTCCACATTTCTTCTGTCATGGCTTTTGACATAGGTTTTTAAAGGGTAATAAGGATCATCCAAAGGGCAATGACGATCATCTAGAGGCCATGAGCTGGACAATCCTCACCCTTTAATGTTTAAGAACAAATCTCAACCATCCATTGAGGCTTTGCAGCGTTTGAAAGCTGACAATGAGAGTACATTAGCTAGTTTTTGTTATTTTCTGGCAGACATGACTGTTGGGGTGTGAATTTTAGCCTCTTGTAGTAGTGCCTCCAAGGCTATGAAAAAGCCTTTGTTTTGTCTAGGTAAAAGTATAAAAAGCAAGGTGTGAGGAAGTATGTTTCTTGTCTTGTTTGGGGGAAGAGATGAGGAAGAAATAGGCATTGCAAGGTGGCAACAGAACCAAGCTTTTTTCAGGACTTTTTGAGGAAGAAGATCAACAGTGGCCAGACATCAAGTCATCTGGCCCCCTTTTAAATTTTTTTGCCCAGGATTAAACAAAACATCATCATTTTGAAACAAAACAAACCACTTTGATCAAGACGCACCATTTTATTTAAATGAAATGACATCATTTTGATAACTCGATGTTAATTATGGTTTTAATTTTCCTTTTTGATTTGAGATCTCAATCTTTTAAATTTGTTCAATTAAACCCTCAATTGATCCGGATTTTATGAATTAATTCAATTTTACCTATGTGAAATTTCAAAAGGCCCATTTAATTTTAGCGTGTTTTTCAATATGATCCCTAGTCTTGGATATTTTCGATTTCATCCTTAATTGACCCTTACAACTCCTAATTCTTTCAATTCAGCCCATGTTTTATTCAATTTCGATCCCTATATTTCTTGCTCCTTTCGCATCTTGATCCTTAGTCCTGAATTCCTTCAATTAGACATTTAATTAACCCTTAAACTTTGATTTTTTTGCAACATCACTATTGATTTCATTTGATTGAGTTTGTAAAAATTAAATTTGGTCATCCAAAATTTCAATCTTATTAATTAAACTCAAATTAGGCTTCCAAATTTATTTTTTCACCAATTGAGTCCTTAATAAAATTAGTTTGATCGATTAAAAATCTAATTAAGTCCTTGCATTTAATTATTTTAATTTCAACCCAAATGAATTCCTAAACTTAATTAAATCTTTAATTATGTCCATGATTAAATTAAATCAGCCTATTAAAAATATAGTTAAGTCTCCAGGCTTAATTTTGATGCAAATTCATCCGATATTCACTCAAGTTAACCTTGAATTTGCATTGTTCTTTATTTTTAGGTCCTTTGAGATTACAATTAAATTTCCAATTTTGTCTAAGATTCTAGTTTGGTTCCTTCATCTCTCGTTTATACATTTAAATCTCTCTTCGGCTTGTTCTTGCTAACTATATCACTTGTCTTTTTTTTATTATTATTATTGTTTAAAAGAAAAGGATAATTTCAAAGGAACCTGAAATTGGGTTATGAAAAAATTATTTCAGATTGACTTGAGTTTTTTTTCTTGATATTTTTTTAAATTGATTTTATTTTCAGTTTCATATTTTATCATTTAGTTTGCTTGAGAGTTGACCTCCATTGTTTTATGTGCAAGCTTTCCCGGTCTCATGACCAAGCCATGAATTTGGCATGCTCACTCAAGTCAAGTTTTTTTTTTTTATCCTTTTTAAAATTGATTTTCTACAATTTATCCTTCAACATTTTATTAACTGATAATTAAGCTTCAAATTTCATTGATTTTCCTTTTTATGAGGTGATATCGTTCTCATTTAATTTTTTTTTATTATCAAGATCGTTGATATCTTTTATGAATATTTAGAGCATACCTTTACATAGTATGAGCAAGCGTTCATTTTTTTATTATTCATTGTCAATTTTTTGTCTTTTGCTTTTTTTTATAATCATATTATTAAATTACCTAAACTTATCGAACCCATTCGAGTTAGTGACCTAGATTTCAAATTTTTCTTGCTCCTTTAAAAATGATATCATCATCTGAGTATTTTTTTTATGTTAGAAAAAATATGACTTGTCTTGTGGCATAACACAAACCTTCTATCTAGTATTTTTCTATAAAATGTACTATTAATCTTGAATTGCTTAAGATTTGTTTGGTCCTATTATAAGTATAAGAAAAGTATCCTTTTGGTTGATTACTAGATAGTTAGGTCACGCTCATATCCATTTTTTTAATGTAAAAACAAAATATTCAAGCACTTTTAGTGTGGTTTTTAGTAGCAAGAAAAATCTTAATCATTATTTAAACTAAAAACACATTGTGATAATTTTAATGTGGGTGTAAAAAACATAAAAATAATACAAAGCTTCCATATTTTAGAAGGGAATCTTCAGAAGTGCCATCAAATCTGGCTTTATTGATTTATCTTCAAGCCTTCCAGCCTCATAACTTGTCTAACTCGGATTTCAAATCAAACCTCGTGGGTGTTGACTTGATATGACATGATAAACTTGACGGGTTAAAAGACAACATGGAAAACCAATAAATTACACGCGTTGACTAAAAAAAATCAAGACAACTTCTTATTTTTGTAAATATGGAAGTAACGATATTTTGAATCGATTCAAGTCAACTCATTAGACTCACGACTCATGTCATATACCCAAATGAGTTTGATACGTTTGATTTTTTAAAATTAGTTTTTATTTAATTATATGATAAAAAGAGAGAGACAATCATAGTATTTAAGATTATATAAATTTTTTTCAGAATATTAGCAATCTTTTTATCTACACAACCCATCATAATAATTTCTTTTTAAATAACATTTAGGTAGTTTTAACGTGAGCATATTAAAAATAATATAAGAACAACACACCACTTGTGCATTGTCATACAAAATTTCTTGTAATATGTTTTTGAAGACACGTGAATGAAAGACAACAATTACTTTTTAAAAAAAAAGATTAAATAATGGAGAGCTACACAAAAATATAGCTTGTTGAATAAGAAATGTCATAAAAAATAAAGTAAAAAGCGAACAATGTGTAATAAAATAATATCATATATGTATATTTTAAATTATTTAATTTTAATGAATTTAAATTGAAAAGGAAAGAAATCAAAGGCCTTAAACAAAAAAAAAAGAGAGAGCCTAGACACTTAGGCCTGGCCCATAAAAAAAAAAGCTAGGTACACATGTACCTTTAAGCATGTTGTTTAACCGTTTTTATTTATATATATAATAAAAAAAAGAAATAAAAAGGACGACGTGTTGTGCGTAGTGAAAACTACATGTCACCTTCTAGTATGATCACGAGTGGCTAGAAAGTCGGGTGTCGACCCATTTGACACAAAAAAACTTTTCAACCATTTGCTCACTTAAAAACACCTAAGAAACCTAAAAGACATCAATAAAGTCGTTAATAACCTAAAATCAGCCTTTACTCACACACAAAAGAAAACCTAGTCCGATTCAAAAATATTCTAGGGCATCAATTTACCTTTTCCACTAAGATGAAGGGTTAAAAATACTATAATTAAACTCCTCTTATTAAATGGAATTCAATAACACCAAGAAAAACTTTTTTGGTGGCTGAATCATAGCTCTCCCTCATTTCTCGGCGACTCTCACCCCTCTAAAACTCAAAAACTGAAATATAAATAAAATAAAGTTTTGAACTAAAATATAAAATGCCTCAAGAAACATGGACAAAAATGAAGAAGTAAAAAACTTTAGGGACTAAGATAATAAGGGAAAACTACATTAAGCATCCTCTAATTTAGTCATTGTTTCACTTTAGCTCTGTTCTCTTATAAATTACACCCTACATCATCACATTGGCACACCAAAAAATATTCACTTTCACCCATCCTCTCTCTTTCTCATTTTCAATTCTCTCATTTTATGGCACAAGTGTGACATTACTAAGATCCATGCTTATAATTTCACCTCCATCAATGTTCAGCCACAACTTTGACAAGTTCCTGCATTTTTTATCTTGGAATAACATTAAAATCATATCATAGATCATTTCTTTATCTTTTTTATTTATTTAAATAGATAGTTAATTTCAAGATAGACTGTACTATTTATTGTTATTTATGTTTTTTTATATAAATATAATCTTTATATTGTTATTGTCATCTAAATAAATACTATATTTTTCTATACAAGCTTTATCTTTAACTTTCATTATGCTATTTTTTTCTCATAAATGGAAATAGCTTCATCTTAATGTGTTCAGGGACTCTGTATTTTGACCAATAATGTTGGGATCATGAAGAATTAATATTATGTTTTTGACCAATAATATTATATTTTTTGTATAAATATAATGTTAGGAAGACATCAAAGAATTTTTTTTATTAATATGAATGTTCAGGTTGGCTTGCATACATCTCGATTAATCTCACGAGTCCTAAAACTAACAATTATATAAATTTTTAATGATTATTATATTAATAATCAGTTGTTGGGTTAAAAAAAAATTTATTTCTTTATTAACAAAGTCATTGCACTTGAATTCCAATTCAAGCCGTCACTATCTGGAGATGTAGACATGTAGAAAGTAATGGACGGTGATGAAAGTGGAAGGCAGTCCTCCACTTAGTTTTGTTTTATTCCTTTTACTCTTTCAGCTTTTTTACTCTTTTATTTTTTGATGATTTAATTAAAAGTATGAAAAAGATATATACTAGCTTGCATTTTAAAAAGTATAGAAAAGGTGATCCAAAATTTATTTATTTTATTTTTAAAAAAAAACTTATGTAGTTTAAAATTAGAAAAATAGCTACAATGTAGCTTACCCTAACACTCACAACAACACACATTACTATGACGTTTCTATTATTCGATTTATTTAATTTAAATTATGTTCTTAATCATATTTTAAATTCAAATAGTCAATAGTACAACACAACCGTTTGATGTATTTAATTTAAGCCGGGCAAGCTCTTTATTATACATGAATGGACAATAGTGTTTTATTTCATCCTAGATAATGCTCAACCTAACTTATAATTGCACTTGTTTAGGTTGATTTTCTAGTCGAATTTATATTTTTGTATCAACTTAATTCATTAGTTAAATCAATTCATGACTCGTGTCTTATTTCGGGTGATTTCTGAATCAATTTTTAAAATTATAATAATTATTATTTTTGTTTTTAAATTGATCTAGGTCGCTTAATGATCAACTTGACCCAAATCTTACCCTATGTTACCTCTTGAGTTAATTTTAAAATTATAATAATAATTTTTTTATCTTTACATTAATTCAAGTTAATAATCAATTGACTAATGACTCGGGTCTTGTCACGGGTCGACTTTTAAATCAGGTTTTAAACCATGTTAATAACTATTTTTATTTAAATAAATAAAAAATTGTTAGTTAAACCTTTTTTTATGTCAAAGATCAAATAGGTAGTCCTCACTTAAATATTTTTTCAGGTAATGTTTAGTTATTATTTCAGAATAAAAAATATAAAAATAATAAGTATAAAAATATATTTAGTTAAAAAGATAAAAGATAAAAAAAATATAAAATCTCTCACTTATTATTATTTTTTTTCTTTTTCTAGAGACATATAATAGAGTC
>Ga0325403_1006672_pt1 | contig 11004 bp, 4 predicted proteins | sample PopdelMetagenome_19_FD_205665 | JGI IMG/M metagenome (GOLD analysis project Ga0325403, IMG submission 205665) | Populus deltoides microbial communities from Bellville, Georgia, United States - Xylem-PdKOR-R4 | ecosystem: Host-associated > Plants > Phyllosphere > Stem > Wood/Secondary xylem...
CTGATGTAGGTATTTGCTTTCCTTGTTAGTTAGCTTTCTAATCATAAATCAAAACAAACATAGCTTATTAGGCAATGATTTGAGTCCTCCTTTCAGATATCATCTAATATTATAAACATCAAGAAACCGTAAGGTCAACCAATTCTATCATGTCAAGCCTAATGTCTACTGAAAGAAAATGCCTGGGAACCTGGGCTGAAAATCTCACAAAAGCCAGAACAATAGCAAGAGCAAGGGCGGAGGCATATTAAAGGACTGAGTGAGTTGTAGTTCAGGTTAAGATTTTATTAATATTTTTGATTAGTTTTATATAAAAATAAATTTGTAATTCTTGATTGAGCTATAAAAAAATTCTGAAAATTTATATTAAGCCTTTAATATAATGCTTTAACTTGAGTTAAAATTTCAGAATTTTTAGAGAAATTCAGAAATTTAATGAAAAAAACATAATTTGACCAGTTTTATATTATTGGGCGTAATTTTCAATTTGATCATTAGATTGAGCTGAAATTTTACGAGGGATCTTAAAATATATTTAATAAAATCTGGTTAAAATTTTAGGATGAACGGAGCTTGGAAGTACAAAAAAAAAATTGTCAAATAAAAACAAAACGACTCATTAAGGGTAAAATGATTATTTGCTTTTAAAAAATAAAACAAATCAACTCTTCATTTCTTTTATATGTTGCCGACTGGGCAAAAGCATAATAGAAAAAGAAATAAAAGAAAATGCGAGAGTGAAAGAGAGAAAAGTAAGGGAAAAACATAAAAAAAATCCAAGGAAAAAAATAAAAAAAGTGAAAGAATAACCTTGTAAACTTACAAAATCTAACTTATAAAACAGAAATATAAAGAAGAATCAAGTGAAGGAAGGAGAAGTTGAGAGAGAAAAAAAAAATTAATTACTTTGTTTTCTAGTTAAACATGAGATTGTTATTTTATCTTGATTTAGGAGTTATTACAATATCGATTTAGATTCGATTATAAATGAATTATATTTCATAAAATATCAAAAGATGTAACTTCAATAGTAAGTTTATTTTTACTTTCACTTTAATTTTATGTATTTTTAAATTTATTTTTTAATATTTTAATAATATATTTGAATTAAAACTTTATTGTTAACTTTAAAAATTTATGTATAGAAATTAATAATTAATCTTAAAAAAAATTATATATTTATTTAATAATCTAGGATAGGAAAAATTCTTGACTCCCACCTTTAGCAAGCCCAGAGGAAGATAAAGAAGGTAACAAACAATAAAACAGGAGGAGGTAGAAGCACATTACCAGAGAGTAAAAGCCCCAAGTCCAACAAGAAATGAAGCGAACATGGATGGCAGATCAGTATATAACTGCATATCTTACTAGCAATATCGATGGCGTTTTATCTATCGTTTTCATCCACAACAGATGATCAATTGAATGTAAAATTGTACATTCTTCTTCCTTTAACATTTAAACTCCTAAATATTAATGTCCAGAGAGGTTCTTGGTTTCCCTGAACGAAAAGGATGATCGAAGGGGAACTAGAAAGAAGAAATATTTTAATTTCGTTCCATTTGGCTGGGGAAGGAGAATCTGTACCGGTTTGAACATGGCCTTCAGTTTAATGAAGAAACAATTGCATCTTTGATGGGAAGGTTTTTGGTGTGGATGGGGAGAAGGTAACATATCAGGCATGACCACTGTGAGCACGCTTGTCCACTTTTATGTCTTCATGTGATAAACTTCGACCATTTGCTGCTTGAGCAGTCCGCAAACTTAAACCACTTTTTTGTCTAGATTTTGGAAACTTTATATCCGAAATCCAATTGACAGGAATTACTGGTTTTATGCAAAGTGGACAAGCAAGTAGGCTATTGGTTTATGAGTTCTATTGGGCTAAGCAAATGCTTCAGAAGAATTGTTTTCTTTTCTTTTCTTTTCTTTTTGTTGCTGTGTTGGTGAGAATCTCCCATTGTGATTATTCAAAATAAACAAAAACTGCTCAGTGTTTCACTGTAAAAATTCACAATAAAACGCTAAGTAATCTTTAACTTTTTTTTTCTTTTTCTTTTTTTCTTTTTCTTTTTTTGGTTTTCTTTGCCTTTATGGGTTTTTTTTGCTTTTTTAATGAATTTTTTTTATTTTTTTTTGTTAATGTTAATTTTTTTATTTAGTTATTAGATTTTCATAACACGGATCCCGAGTTTAACGAGTTAATCTGAAATTTTTTTTTTAATTAATAACATATACTAAAATTATTCAGTGTTTTATTGTGCAGTCCACAGTGAAACGCTAAGCTATTTTTTTTTTGTTTTTAATATTTTTCTATTTTTTTCATTTTTTTTCTGTTTTTCATTTTTTTTCATTTTTTTTGTTTTCTTTGCCTTTATGGGTTTTTTTTTTTGCTTTTTTTATTGTGCTTCTTTTAATGAATGTTTTTTTGTTAATGTTAATTTTTTTATTTAGTTGTTAGATTTTCATGACACGGATCCCGAGTTTGACGAGTTAATCTGAAATTTTTTTTCTTTTTTTAATTAATAACATATACTAAAACTGTTCAGTGTTTTACTATGCAGTCCACAGTGAAACGCTAAGTTATTTTTTTTGTTTTTAATATTTTTTTCTATTTTTTTTCTTTTTATACCTTTATAGGTTTTTTTTTTTGCTTTTTTTCTTTGTGTTTTTTTTCTTTTAATGAATTTTTTTGTTTAATTTAGTTTGTTAATGTTGATTTTTTTTTAGTTATCAGACTTTCATGACACGGATCCCGGGTTTGGCGGGTTAATCTGGTTTGAAGAGTTAACCCATAATTTTTTTTCGCTTTTTTTAAAGTTTGATGAGTTAACCTGGAATTTGTTTTTTGCTTTTTTTCTTTTTAATTAATTTTTTCGTTTAGTTTAACTTTTTAATGTTAAATTTCTTTCTATTTAATTATCAGACTTTCATGATACGTATCCCAGGCTTGATGGGTTAACCCGTTAATTTTTTATCTATTTAGTTATCAAACTTTCATGACGCGAATCCTAGGTTTGACGGGTTAACTTGGTTTGAAGGGTTAACCCAGTTAATTTAGATTCTTTTCTTTTTCTTCATTAATTTTTTTCTTCTTGTTGATTTTTTTTCTTTGTTTTTTTAATTAATCTATTTAATTATCATACTTTTATGACACGACCTTGCAACTAGACCCACATTCAAGGCTCTTGGGTCCGGTGTTGCAGCCAGACTCACTTAAACTTGAGTCATGTAAGTTTAATACTATTATTAATATTACAAATATTACTCTTGAGTCAAGCATTACAGCTGAACCAAAGGCTTTTGGGCATATCTTTGCAAAAAGACCCAACACTCTTAGATCTTACTCTTTTTTGATATTTTTTATGCAAGAAAAAAATTTAACCCGTGGTGTATGCCTTTATTTTTTTTTCTCTTTTCCTTTTTAAGTCTTTTACTGTGGATTACATAGTACAGTCCACTGTGAAAAAGCTGATGCTTTAGTTTTTTTTTTGTTTTTTTAATTAATTTTTTTAATTTAATTTTTTAATATAAAATTTTTTCTATTTAATTATAAGACTTTCATGACATGGATCCCAGGTTTGACGGGTTAACTCAGTTTATTCAGATTTTTTTTCTTTTTCTTCATTAGTTTTTTTTCTTCCTATAGGTTTTTTTTTCTCTTTGCTTTTTCCTTTTTAATTAATATTTTTTTAAAATTTATTTCATTAATAATAAATCTTTTTTCTATTTAGTTATCACACTTTCATGATACGAATTCCATGTTTGACAAGTTAACCTGATTTGGCAAGTTAACTCCGTTGATTCAGATTTTTTTTCTTTTTTTCTCATTAGTTTTTTTCTTCCTATAGGTTTTTTTTCTCTTTGCTTTTTCCTTTTTAATTAATATTTTTTAAAAATTTATTTCATTAATAATAAATATTTTTTCTATTTAGTTATCACACTTTCATGATACGAATTCCATGTTTGACAAGTTAACCTGATTTGGCAGGTTAACCCCGTTGATTCAGATTTTTTTATTTTTTTCTCATTAGTTTTGTTCTTCTGATTTCATCTTTTAATATTGTATGCAGTCCGCAGTGAAACGGCTAAAACCTTTAGTTTTTTTTTGCTTTTTTTATGTCTTTTACTGTGGACTGCACAGTGCAGTCCATAGTAAAAAAGCTGATGTCTTTTTTTTATTTTTTTTAATTATTTCTTTTTATTTAGTTTGTTGATATTAATTTTTTTTCTATTTAGTTATCAGACTTTCATGACACGGATCTCAAGTTTGATGGGTTAACTCAGTTAATTTAGAATTTTTTTCTTTTTCTTCGTTAGATTTTTTCTTCTTATAATTTTTTTCTTTTATTGTTTCTTTTTATTTAATATTTTTTTATTTAATTTAGTTCATCAATATTAAATTTTTTTTCTATTTAGTTATCGAATGATGCCTTTAGTTTTTCTTTTTGCTTTTTTGCTGTTTTTATGCCTTTAACTGTGGACTGCGCACTGTAGTACACAATGAAATGACTTATGCCTTTTTATTTGTTTTTTTTTCCTTTTTAATTTTTTTATTTAATTTAGTTTGTTAATATTCAAACGGGTTAACCTGGTTTGACGGGTTAGCCCAGTTAATTTTGTGTTAACCTGTCAATTGTTTTTTCTATTTAGTTATCAAACTTTCACGACACGAATCCAAGGTTTGAAGGGTTAACCCGGTTTGAAGTGTTAACCCAGTTAATTCAGATTTTTTTCTTTTTCTTCATTAATTTTTTTCTTCATTTTAGTTTTTTTTCTTTGTTTTTTTCTTTTTAATTATCACACTTTTATGACACAACCTTGCAGCCAGACGCACATCTAAGACTATTGGGTCTGATATTGTATTCAGACCCATTTAAAATTGGATCATGCAAGTTTAATGTTATTATTAATATTATAAATATTACTCTTGGATCAAGCGTTGCAGCCACACCCAAGACTCTTGGGTATAGCTTTATAAAAAGACCTAATATTTTTAGATCTTAATTTTTTTAATATTTTTATGCAAAAATTATTGACCCGCAGCATCGTGCGGGTTATGCAACTAGTACATACTATATATATGGAAGGAGAGAAACAATTGGGGGGTGCATAACGTTGGAGTTTTCACTATAGATTTAACACTGAAGAACACTGTCCAAGCTGTTCAGTGTAGGTTACATAATACCACAATCTCGAAGGAAGCCTTGTTCAATTCTAAGTTTCCTGAGACTTGTCATTTGCAGACTATAGCTGATTCTTTTATGCATAGATTTCTTTGTGTATCTGTTAGTTTGTCTTTGTTTCTAAATCTGTTTTCCTGTAAGCTTGAATATGTTTTTTTTCTTTAGTCGACTTACTGTTCTGATTCCATATTTTTCAAAAGAAAAGTAAAATAATCACCACAGATATTTAATTGTTTCCTATCGTAGTTGCTATAAGGGCAATAATTTGCAAAGGGATGCATACACACCACAAGGTTCTAACAATGGCTGCCATGACTGATGTCGAATACTACTTCATTACCTTCCTCCTTGTGCTCACCTCAACCTTTATTCTCCAATACATCTTAAGGAGACTAACAAAGCACAGAACCCATCTTTGCCTCCCTCCAAGTCCTCCGGCACTTCCTCTCATCGGTCACCTTCATTACCTAAGTCCAGCAGCATATAAATGCTTGCACAACCTCTGCTCCAAATATGGTCCTCTTCTCTATCTTCGTCTTGGCTCCTTCCCTGTCCTTCTTGTCTCATCCGCTTCAATGGCCAACGAAATCTTCAAGACACACGATCTCAATTTTGCATACAAACCAAAATCTCCTTTCGAGGATAGTATACTATTTGGAACCTCAAGTTTTTTTCATGCCCCGTATGGAGATTACTGGAGATTCATGAAGAAACTTTGTCTAACAGAATTGCTTGGAGCGCGACAACTAGAAAGGTCGCGGGGCGTTAGACGAGAAGAACTTGTTCGCTTTTTGAGAAAAGCGTTCGAGAAAGCTAAAAAAAATGAGGTTGTAGATTTGAGCAAAGAGATAATGACACTAACAAACAATATCACGTACAGGATGGTGATGAGTGCGAGCTGTTCAGGACAAGATAATGATGTTGAAAAGTGTGTAGGGCTGGTGCGAGAATCCTTTCAGCTAGTAGCTAAGATGACTTTAGCAAATCTTTTAGGCCCTTTAAGAAAAGTAGGTGTTTTCTTTTTCCGGAAGCAGCTCTTGGATGTACCAAGAAGGTTTGATGAGTTGTTGGAGAGGATCATGGAAGAGCATGAAGAGAGAGCAAGAAGAGATGGCGGTGAGAAAGAAAATAAAGATTTGATGGATATTGTCTTGGAAGCGTATCACGACAAAGATGCAGAGGTTAAGATAAGCAGGACTCAAATGAAATCTTTCTTTCTGGTACCATATAATTTTCCTCTTTGTCTTTCTATCTTCAATAGAACTAAAGTGAATAATTCTGTCTCAAAAATTTTTTTCTTCCTTGTGCAGGATCTCTTCTTTGGAGGCACTAGTACCACAGCACATTCGATGCAATGGTTAATGGCAGAGATGATCAATCATCCTGAAGTGTTCAAGAAGCTTAGAGAGGAGATAGACTGTTGTTGGAAGAAATAGACTAGTGGAAGATTCAGACATCCCAAGTCTCCATTATTTGCAAGCTGTTGTGAAAGAAACACTTAGACTACACCCACCAGCTTCTATAATTACTAGATTAAGCCGTGAAGATTGTAAATTCGGAGGATTTGATGTACCGAAAGGAACTCTGGCAGTAGTCAATTCGCATTCCGTGATGAGGGATCCAGAGGTATGGGATAATCCAGAGGAGTTCTATCCTGAGAGATTCTTGTTGGCCATCCCCAAAGAGGAGGCCGATGACAAAATGGGAAGAAAGGGGCAAGACCTCAATTTTTGGTCCTTCGGTGGGGGAAGGAGAAAGTGCCCTGGTGTAAACTTGGCCTTCAGTTTGATTAATGCTACTGTTGCTGCCATGGTTCAATGCTTTGACTGGAAGCTTGATGGAGCTGAATACACGGCAAGGGCTAAAATGGAAGTTACATCAGGGGTGACTATGAGCATGGCCCATCCACTTCTATGTCTTCCTGTGGTTCATTTCAACCCATTTGATACTCCTGCTAAAGATAATTAGGCAGCAGATTAGGGGCGATCCAAGTTAATTACGTGTTTGTGCTTCCATTGTTGTTACTTCAATTCTGTTAATTGTAAGCCTACCTTCAATAGTTTCTGGAAATCCTTGTATATCTATATGATTCGGTGCAAAATGGAAGTGAGGATTCAAATTAATGATTGTCTATATTTTCTCATCAAGATTATCATCAAATAAATGTCCATTGACTAATATCGTGACATTTAAGTAATTATTTGTTTTTGCCGCTGGCTGATGTAAAATAAATTTTTAAAAATAAAAACAAATATTTTTTATATATTATTTAAAATAATACTTTAAAAAATAATCACAATCATATTACAAATTACAAAGTATTACATCATAATTGAGTAATTAAATTGTTATCTAGCCAGCCAACTTGTATCAATAAAAGTCAAAGGACTTGGTGTGGTGGATGCGGTCAAAGAGAGACGCCTGAGAGTTTTGGCAAAGCAGACAATTTAGTTATTATATTATATTATGTTTAATTGGGGACCATTCAGGAGAATCCTTTTGCCTCTTTCAGTGGGTGGGATTTAATTCAAAATTAATTACGAAGATTCCGATCTTCTTAATTTTAAAAATCAATTTTAAGTTTTTTCAACGGTACCGTTTTATAAAAAAAAAAATCATGGAGACACATTATACATCATACTTCATCCTTAGTTAATTACAGTACCTGCTAATTGTAAGGAATTATTAACACCCGGTCATAATAATAATAATAATAATAATAATAAAAGCTGGTCACTCAATCGGACCGGTCATCGGTGCCCATTTTTATTTGGAAAGAAAGTATCCTTCACTAGCAAGCCTGTCACATCATAAAAAATAACATTACCGAGGAGCAGCCCCGTCGTCTCCCGCCGCAAAAGCCTCTCTCATCCTTCCCGCTTCTTTAATCTCCCGCCGCGAAATCCTCTCTCATCCATCCCGCTTCTTTACATCTCAATTTTCTAATAATGGCCTTACAGCTGGTTTAGTATTGCTATATTGATTTTTTTAGGTATTTTGTTTTAGTAAATATATTAAAATAATATTTTTATTTTTAAAAATTTATTTTTAATATTAAACATGTTAAACAACCCAGATTATACAAAAATAAATATAAATACAAGAGAGAAGAAATATAAAGTTTCATACATCACTTTACTTTGATCTGAAGTTCCTATTGTAATTTAAATTTAAAAAAACTATATATAAATTAAACTAAAAATATTATTCTATCTTTAATAAATAAATTAAAAAATATATATTTCTTAACAAATAGAATATAAAAACACCAATAAATTCCATTTGAAGCAAAAAAAATTTAAAAAACACTTTTAAAATGTCAAAAACAAAGATTATTACTCGCCGTTTAAGCCGTGTTTATAATTTTTTATTTTAATATGTTTACCATTCAATTTTTATCAGGAGGATCATCTAGTAAATAATACTTGTTGCGCATGAATAAATAAAATTACATGCAATTTCTCCATGGCAAATAAGAATCTTTCTCGAGGATATCGACGAAAATCATAGTCGTTCCTCGCCCGTTTTCTTTAAATAAAATAAAAATAGAAAAGCACATGTGGTGCTTGGGGAAGATTTGGCCATGGCAGGTTGAAGGATTTGGCATTTATCTATCCGGGACTTGTTTATTGTTATCCGTTGGATTAAAAACGACAGAAGAAGCTGTCTTCGCTCTGTCATAGTGACACGTGGATGATCTTTTATTATCTCTTCCCATCTTGGTAGATATTATTACTTTTCTTTCACTAGTTTTTCTTTTTGTGTGGTGCTGTGTGATCTTCCTTAAAACCAAATTTGTATTTGATTTTGTGATTCATAAAATAAATATTTAATTGTTTTAATGATATAATTCTAAAATAAAAGAATATATATTTATTTAGTCAACATTTCTTTTTCTTTATTATTATTTTTATTTGACATCATTGTGATCTCTTTATCAACAGTTGAGTTTTTCAATATAAACTTAAAATAATTAAAATTCATAAAAAATTAAACTTAGAATTTTAATGAACAACACTTTTTTTTTATTAGAAACTTAATTCTTCATATAAAAATCTATCATGATCTATAAAGCAATTTTCAATCAATAAATAAAGAATAATTGATAATTTTTTATAACCACATGAAAAAATAAAAGAATAAATAATTTGACTTTCATATGTATAATTATGCACTGTAATATTATTTGAAAATTATATCATAACAGGATGTTTTTAAATAACATTTTAATAATTTTACTTGTAGAAACAAAATAACAAAAATAAAGAACAAAAGGCAAATGGCCATTAGAAAAAACAGCCAGGCACGCATGGCCCAGGAGAAAAAAAGAGCTTACGCACGTGTGTCTGTTTTTTTAATGGACGGACGCCATGTAGTCTACTTTGTTTTTTTAATGGACGGACGCCATGTAGTCTACTTTGTTTTTTTAATGGACGGACGCCATTGCTTGTCGTGCCTTGTCCATCAAGGCAGACGATGTTTTATTCACTGGTGTGTGTTTTTTTTATCATCTTCGATAATCAGAAAAATTTGTTTCAAGTTTTTGGACCGCAGCCTGATTTTTTCTTGTTTTTTACTTGAAAATACTTTAAAAAAACATATAAACCTTAATAACTTAATTTCTAATCTTAAAACATGATTCAACCACTCTAAATAATCAAAATCAAACTGAATAAAAAACAATAAAAACCCTTATCCACTTCCTACGGTCTAGATCTAGTTAAGGAGATATCCATTGAACTTCTACCTCCGAGGCGAATCTATGAACATAAAGATTTATCTTTTTTATTGTTGAGATCTGGGGAACCAAAATATTTATCTCTCCTCTTTTTTTTTTGCAATTTTCTTTCTCATCTCTCATAGCTTAGGGATTGAAATGTGATAAAATTAAAATCTAAGGACTTAAATGTAAAACATAAAACTATAAAGACCAAATAATATAAAAAAATTTAGAAAACAAAGTGTACTTTTTCGAGGCTGTTTATAGCAATCAATTAGTTTTTTTCATAAGATATTTCGTCTACTTGCTGTAAAACAACTATATGTCACGGTAGTAATGAATAGTTAAAAGCCAAACTTCCTTTAGTTTAGCCCACAATATTTTTTTAGGTTTTTTTTTTAATTTAATCTTCTAACAATAGATTTATTGGGTATAAGACTTTATAATTTGCTTTTATTTATTTTTTATGGAGTTATCCTAATTTCATGATCGAGGTCGTAAGTTTTGCAGGTTAGCCGTATTAACTCAAGTTATTTGTTTTTGTCATTTTTCATTAATTTTTTCTCAACTTCATCCATCAATATTGAGTTTATTGAGAATTGAGATTCATTATTATTTTTTTATTTTTTTCTACATGGTTATCATGGTCTTATAACTCGGGTCGCAAGTTTTTTGGCTAAGTTGATTCAAGTTTTTTTTATCATTTTGTAATTGAATATTTTTTTTCAATTTTATCCTTCAACGTTGGGTTAGTTGGGAATTAGAATTTATATATTTTTTTTATTTTACTTATAAGGAGTTATCTCGGTTTCGTGATTTAGATTTGACAAGTTAACCCAAGTTGAATCAAGTCATTTTTTTTTATTTTTTTCTCAATTTAATCATTTAATACTGGGTTAATTGAAAATTGATATTTATATTTTTTATTAACTTTCTATGAGGTTATCATGATCTGATAATCTGGTCACATATCAGGCCGGTTGATTCGGTGTCTTTCTAGATATATTTTTTATTTTTATCCTTTAATATTGGGTTGCTTGAGAATCATGCTTCATAATTTGTTTTTATTTGCATTCTATAAAGTTATCATAATCTCAT
>Ga0325403_1006673_pt1 | contig 11003 bp, 4 predicted proteins | sample PopdelMetagenome_19_FD_205665 | JGI IMG/M metagenome (GOLD analysis project Ga0325403, IMG submission 205665) | Populus deltoides microbial communities from Bellville, Georgia, United States - Xylem-PdKOR-R4 | ecosystem: Host-associated > Plants > Phyllosphere > Stem > Wood/Secondary xylem...
TTTGAAATACCATTAGTGGATCCTCTAACCTTGACATTTGTTGTTATCATTGTTTAATCCTTACGTTAATCTTCCATCTCAAAGTTCTCATTAACTTCTTCTTCTTCTTAATCTTTATTATTATCATTATTAATAGTATTATTGGTATTATTATTATTATTACTACTATTACTTTTACTATTACTATTATTAGTATTACTACTACTACTACTACTACTACTACTACTACTAGTATTGTTGTTGTTGTTGTTGTTGTTGTTGTTGTTGTTACTATTATTGTTGTATTATTGCTGCTTATATTTTATACAATTAACCTCCCTATGGTTCGACCCCGGTCTTGTCGGGTTATTTATTATTTCGACACTCCTGCACTTGGGAGAAGACATCAATCTTTTGGTCGTGTCAATGTGTCATCTCATTAGTTATTGAGCCCTCATATTACCTTCACGAAGGTAATTACTAGGATAACAGGAGACCCTTTTAAGATTAGATAGTGTGTATCCTTTATCTCATATAAAAGGATTAGAGCCTGCACATAAGATGTATGTCTCCGAAATAAACATTATTGCATTAAGACACACTTAACCTTAAGCACTTTGCATTGCAGGACTTTGAACTGATAGCATGGCCGCCATTAAATAAACAACTTTTGTCAAATATGAGTGGGAATCTGAATCCCTGCAACTATTAAAAGGTGATTGCTTATGTAATATCCCACATCGGTGGGTAAGGACTTTGGGGGGACCATATATGAGCATGCTCATCTTAACTAGTAAAACCTGTTTTGGGGTCATGCGTGGCTGCCAAGAACAAATCTATGAGGCCCATGGGCCAAAGCAGACAATATCTTGTTAGTGGCATGGGGTGTTACATTTGGTATCACAGCTTGGCTCACTGGTTGTCCGATGGTGCCGACGGGGTCGTCGGGCTCCTTAAAGAGGCTGGATTGTAATATCCTACATCGGCGAGTGAGGACTTGGGGGAGGGCCTTATATGAGCATGCTCACCTTGACTAGTAAGATGCGTTTTGGGGCCATGCGTTTTTTCATAAATTTTTGAAATTTCAACAAAAAGCAAGCATTTTAATATCAGGTCAGCATCTTACAATGTAAGTCTAGAGTCCTAATATTAAATAAAATTGATGGAAAATATGCGAGGGACCCATAAATAATTTTAAATTGGTCCTTCAAATTTTTTAGAATTTTTAAGAATTCATTTAGGACCTGTTTGGAAAAAATCTATTTTTATTCAAAACAAAATTATCAAAATAGGTTTAATGGTGTATTTGCCAAACATCTCTTTAGGCCAAAAATTCCTCAACAAAAAAGTAACCAAACAAACAAAGCTTTAGTACCTGACCTAAAACAAAACCAATCAGGCTGACTCAAAAATAGTGGTTTAACCCTGAACCAAACGAAAACTATGGTTTGACCTGAAACTACAGCAAAACAAACAATTAAACCAAAAACATATCAAAATTAAAAAAAAATACAAAAACATAAAATTTTCTAACAAAAATATATCAAACACTAATAATATGAAGAATACAATGAACATTCAAAACAAAACTTAGCAAATACAAATAACTAACCAGACAAGTTTTCATCTAATCAAGGGCAAGGTTTTGTCTATAATCATGCGTAGATCAAGAATCAAGCATCTATTTTCTTCAATTAACACTAAAAAGCCATGATTTGATCAAAAAGTGTGTGGGCAGTCGAAAGAACCCCTAGAATCTAAATGCATGAATACACTTTATTGGTGCATTTTAACGCTGGATTGTTTGTTAAAAATGACAAGCTAACATGTTTGTGCCAAGAATTAACCCAAAACAACTAAAAAACGAGAGGCTAAGGCAAAGTTCATCCGAAGAACATGAACTCATAATCTAAAAAATTTCCAAAAATTGAAGAACTAATGTAAAAACCCTGATCTAGCCTGCTAGACCTTGAAACACATTGCTTTAGGTCCCCACAAACCACATTACCAATACCAAACATAGTTGAATCCAAAGAACTGACAAATCAAATCAAATCATTAATAGCATGCACCCACACCTTCTTTGCACCCACACCTTCGTTATGCTTGTTTAGTTAATAATCTAGGGTTTATTAGCACCAATGACAAGTTTTTGATGGGTTTTAATCCTAAAGTTTTGGTTTTGAACCCAAATCCATTTGGACCAAATCATGATGATTTTTTTTTATGATCGAAGTGAATGGATGCTAAATTATTGATCCTTACATAATTCACAACATGTTTATGGCCTTGTTTTAATCGTATTTGGTCTAGTTGGATAGTCATTTTGCTGGGATTAGTATGAATGTTCTTCATGTTCTTTATTTTATTTTTTGTTTGATCAATTTTTTATCAAAACTTTTGAGTTTTTATGTTTATTTAAGTTTGATTCATTTAAATTTCGGTTTCAGTTTTGGTTTAGTTTTCAGGTCAAACCAGTAGTTTTTAGTTCGGTTTAAGATCGAACCAGAGGTTTTGAGTCAATCCGGTCAGATCAAATTTAGGTCAAATAGTTAAGGCTTTGTTTGGTTTGCAATGTTTTTGCTAAATTTTTTTTTTTTTTGCTTAAAGGTGTGTTTGGCAAACACCCCGTAAGCCTATTTTAAGCAATTTTATTTCAAGGAAAAATAAGTTTTTGCCAAACAAGGCTTAAATAAATAAAATATTAAAAAAATTCTAAAAATTACTTGAGCATTTAAAAAAAATCTAAATATTTTGGCATGTTTAAGAAAATATATTGCATGGATTTTATAAGTTTGTAAAATTTCAAAAGATTTTGGCCTATATTGAAAAGAATATTAAAAATTTTATTTTTGGAAAAATAAATATTCTTCACCTTTAATAAAGATAAGAAAATCTAAAAGGGATTAATATTAAAAAAAAATATTATTAGAATAACAATTTATTATTACTCACTTTAATGCTAGAATAAAAAACTTGTTTGAGATTAATATCCAAAATATTATTTGGAATAATACAATTCACTCATTTATAATATAAGAATAAAAATCACAAAATAATCTTATCCAAAATATTATTTGGAATGACACAATAGTCAAAAATTTCAATTTTACCTCAAAAGAAGCCTCAATGATAATTAAGGACATTTCATCTTTACGGACCAAGTTCTTGATCTAGGAAACCAAGGTTTGTTCACCGTAGCAAACCTGTTATAATAGGTTGATAGAAACATCATTAGACCATAGCAAACAAAGAAAAAACTAATGCAGCTTACCTCGGGTAAGATGTACTAGAGTTGCTAATACATTTTTTTTACGCAAGCAGTCCCTCATCTAGAATATCTGAAAAAATAGTTAGGGCTCCTGTAATCATAATACTAAGTGGCGGCTTCCTAAACCAACCAAAGGCCATTCCAAGACATCACTCGGGAAGTATCGTCACTCCCTTACGAAAAGGGTACAACAATTATTATCATTGCAACTATTACTATCATTAAAAAAAAAACCTACTACCATTATTACAATTATTATTATTATTATTATTATTATTATTATTATTATTAAAATAAAAAAAATCATAAAGTTGATTTGAGGGATAAAATTAAAAACCATAAAAACTTTGATAAAAAAGGAAACAAATAAAAAATCAAAAGAAGAAGGGCCAAACTAAAATAAATATTATTACTTTTGAAAAAAAAATTATAAATTTGATTTGAAGGAAACAATTAAAAATATAAAAACTTTGATAAAAAAAACCAAGGAAAAAAAAGAATGGGGATAAAATCGCAAGAAACAAATAAAATCTATATGCCATCTAATAAAAATTAAAAGAGTGGGGACCAAATTCGAGAGATGAAAAACTTGAGGATAAAATTGAAAAGACTTTTCAATTTGAAGTGATTTTTCCAAATAAAACAGGGACTAAATCTGAAAAGAAAATAAGTTTAAGGGCTTATGTGTTTTTTCCATAGGCAGCGTGAAAACCGAGGCATATGAGAGAAAAATGAAGGGGAAAAAAGAAAATCGAATTAGCGCCAAACTGGACATCATCATCATCATACACATGTCGTCAAGGAAGAAAGAGAATGTTGAGATGTATCTAATGGCATAGTGAAATTTGTTTCTTCCACCATCGCAGTCATCCACATGCACAACCAAAATGCAGCGAAGTGGTTAAAGCGCTGATGCGCTGATGAGTGTTGTACACACATTTTTGTTTTTTATGTGTCAAAAGACAACAACATCACACCTTGGACCAAACATTTATTATTAAAAAACCATCATGAAATGATGAATTGACCCCTACAAAGATGTTTTGAGAAATTTTTTTTTAAGGTGATAGAGTTATTGCACTCTTCAAAAAAGAAAACAAGCAATGTCTTAAAATGTTGTTAAGTTAAAAATTGCTTTTAAAAGTACTAACATAAATTATTTGTAAAATTTTCTTTTATAAAAGAAGGAAGAACACTTGAAAAATAACAAAATAAACCCTATAAAAATACTAATCTACCACTATAGAATAGTTATAATAGTTTTTTTCTCAGAAGTAAGAATGTAATTCTATTATTACAACATACTCTAAACCGTGTGGGGGAATCACTGTTCCCCCACATACAAAACACTGTGGATTACAACAGTAATCCACAGTGTTTCCTTCTTTTTTTGTTTGCTAACTTTTTCCTTTTTTTTTCTTTTTTTTTTCAAAATTATTTTTTTAAAAATTCCTATTTTTTATTTTTTATTTTCATTTTTTTATTTTTTTTCCAAACTTATTTTTGTTGATTTTACATTTTAAATATCGACCTGGTTAAAATTTTTGCTTTGTAATTTTTTTCTTTAAAATACTGTGAATTGCTGCGATGTTTTTCCACATAGTTTTTCTATTTTATTCCTTTATTTTTCAAAATTATATTTGTCAATTTTTTTTTTAATATGGAGCTGATTGAGAATTTAGTTTTGTAATTTGTTTTTCTTTAAAACATTGTTGATTGCTACAATGTTTTTCCGCATGGTTTTTTTTATGATTTTCTCCGAAATTATCTATTTTTATTTTATTTTTTAATATTGAGCTAGTTAAAAATTACAGTTACAATATGTGAGGAAAGCACTGTAACTTTCCTCGAAAATTACTGTTGATTGCTACAATGTTTTTTCCCACATAGTTTTTTTTCTGTTTTTTGTTATGTTTTTCCCTAAAATTATCTTTGTTAATTTTAGTTTTTAAATATTAAGTTGGTTCAGAATTGCAATTACAAGTAAATACAAGTTTTTCCTCACAAAACACTATGGATTGATACAGTTTTTCCTCATTTTGTTTTTTTTCCAATATCTTTTGTGTTTTTTTTGTGATATTTTTTTCCAAAATTATCTTCGTCACTTTTTTTTTAATATTGAGTTGGTTAGAATTTAACTTTGTAATAAAGCTTAATCATGTGGGGAAACTATTGTAGCTTTGCTCATAAAACATTGTGGATTGCTACTGTGTCTCTCCGCATGGTTTTTTTTGTTATAATTCTTTTCAAATTATCTTTTTCAATTTTATATTTTTAATATTGAGTTGTTTGTGAATTACAATTACAAGTCATTACAAATAACGCTAAATCATGTGGGTAAACATTGTAGCTTTCATCACGAAACACTGTGAAGTGCTACAATGTTTCCAACATGATTTTTTTTCCTTTTTTTGCTGTTTTTTTTCTAAAATTGTCTCTGTCGATTTTTTTAAAAATATTGAGCTGATTAAGAATTTAGCGTTGTAATTTTTTTCTTTAAAACACTGTGAATTGTTGCAGTGTTTTCCCATATGATTTTTTTTATGATTTTTTCCAAAATTATTTTTGTCGATTTTTTTTTGAATATTGAGTTGGTTAATAATTATAATTACAATAAAGTTAAATCATATGAGGAAAGCGTTGTAGTTTTTCTCACAAAACACTGTGGATTGCTATAGTATTTCTCTAAATGATTTTTTATTTTATTTTATTGGAAAAAGCGCTATAGTTTTCCTCACAAAACATTGTCAATTGCTACAACGTTTTTTCTCATGGGTTTTTTTTCCTTCCAAAATTATCTTTATTGGTTTTTTTTAATATTAAGTTGGTAGAGAATTTAGTTTTGTAATTTTTTTTATTAACTGAAAAGTTAAATCATGTGGCGAAAGCACTGTATCTTTTCTCACAAAAATTATTTTGATCAGTCTCTAAGTTTTTTATCACCAACACAACTTTTTTTTTGTCATGAAATATTTGCTCCATCATATTTTTAATTTCTATTACTTATTTGATATTGATTCACAATTATAATACTATTAAATATATTTGTTTTATAAACTCGGAGAGCACACAGTTATGTTATCGTGTTATAATGTATAGCAGATCACGTCTAATATACAGTGTTTTCCAACAATAATTAACTTTTCTTTTAATTTGGACTTTTGACTATTGATTAGGAAATATACTGTTCGGTAAAAGTAGATTTTACATATAAAAAGATAGACACGTGCACTATAACCAGCCCTCACGTGATACTGTTGTTGACAACAACACTCCAACAACCAATTAAAGGTCTCCGACGCGAGCACTATCTTTTCTTTAAAAAAAACCTTTTATTTTTTGGGCCCGGAAAATTTGTACGGTCATCGACTAAGATATGGACACATCAACATCACCAAAAAGCTTAAAGGAGGTTGATTTGACTATAATGATCTGACGGCTAATAATTCAATAATAATTCCACGTGGCGGATTATGGTTGCCCGACATGAGCCATCAAGACACCTAGCCCTATGATCTTGATGGGCCTTAAAATGATGGACCTGTAATTTGCAGCCATATATAACAAGGAAGAGGTCTCTTTCAAATAAGGCTGTTTTGTTGGTGTGTTCGAGAAGTCAAATACTAGCTAGTAATTTGCACCTTTTCTTGGAGGGTCCCGAAAGAATTTCCGAAATTTTCGATGCCGACGAGAAATAAAAGAAAATTTATGCCCAAAGTAAAATATATTATTTTTATATATTTATAAAATATATTTTAAAAAACAACGATGAAAAAAAATCTAAGTTACTTCATAAAAATATTTTTATGCAAGTTGGCAGACATCAAGAACCAGAACCAGCGTTTTAATAAAAATACATATAGGTCCCACATAAAAAACTAGTTGCATTTTATTGTTATTAAATATAATATTTATATTGTGAGCTTTAAAAGAAGAAATCACCCCGTAAACAAACACCTTAAATCTCCTTGAAAAAGAAAAAACCACCCAAACATATATGTAATAATTTCAAACAAATCTTGGAATATATTGAGTGAAAAAAACAAATGACTGATTAAAATATTAATAAAAATCAATCATACGAATATCAGATGGATTGTCGGCAAATGAGAAAAGGGAAGAGCACGCATCTAGCATGTGATAGTTCACACGGTAGCCAACTTAATGATCTTCTTCGGGCCATTATTTGTTTGCTTTAGTAATTAATTAATTGCATACAAGATTTTTGTACATGTGCTCTTAAAAAGTTTTGGGGGGCCCAAGCACAAGATTAATTAATTACTTGTAATTTCTTTTTTCAATCATACGTTAAATAAGATATTTTTCACGTCAAATTTCTTTCAATATGAATGATTTACTTGCCCAAAACATCCAACAATTATTCCGTTTGAAAATGCGGGTTAATTTATATTTTTAAAAATTTTAATTTTTTATTAAAAATTAATTTTTTATATATTTTAGATCGTTTTAATGTGCTATTTTTAAAAATAACTTTTTAAAACTTAAAAAAAATATTATTTTAATATAAAAAATATTTTAAAATACAATCATAACCAAACTCCTCAACAGGCCGGTAGTCTTCAACGAGACTTTGTTTAGAGGAAGCAATGTCAAGAATGTGGTTTCGTGGTCACCAATCTTATGTCAAAATAGACAATATATTAGCTATCTATTACAAGTTGTACAATTTAATTAATATCATCTTCCTTCTTTACACAACAAGTTGCAGAAATAATAATAATAATAATAATAATAATAATAATAATTTGTCTCAGCTCTAAATTAACTCTATTTAATTATTTCATCCAGCACAATTACTGGATGGGTGCTTGGTCGGTTGAAGCCATGTGGGTTCTACTTGTTGAAGAAAAAGAAGACATATGATTTAACTTAGGAATTATGCACAAGCTGGCATGGAGGCTGATGGATTTTACGTTCACATCATAAGGGATTTCTTGCTAAGTTGCACTATGGTGATGTAAACTACTTTTTTTTTTCTTTGGTAGTGTTCATATAGACAAATAGAGTAACCATTTTTCAAGCAGACATCAATTACTTTTATATGCTTTATTATCTGTTAAGATTTTATAGAATATTTTTGTTGAAATCTATCAAATTTATTAGTTCAAATACAATTCTTTTAGAAGAGACATGCCAAAATAGAAGGAGGAGGTGATAGGTCTTTGCTGGGACCAGGAGGCGATAAGAAAAAATACATATACCATTCATTTGTGATTTCACTTTCATATAAAATTATCGGAGTTTGGTTGTTTCAGCATTATCACTTCCATTGTTATTTTTGTCGAAAATTATCAACGAAATATTTTTCATTGGTGTTTTTCTTGTTATTTGTTGATCTTCATGTAGTGATTTAAATCTAACAAATTTAATTTCAATGGATGGTCCTTGTATATTAGTGTGAATTAGCTCTAAAGGAGCACTAAATCTATGACCAAAAACTCTTAAAGACAACCTAGAAGTTGAACAAGAAACTTCTTAATTTATCTAAAACTAATTGATTTAAAATCTCTGAACTAGGATGTCCTTGCCTCCGGTGCGAAGTCTCCATAAGAGCTTGACAGTAAAGCCCAAGGAACAGTAAAGCCCAAGGAACAAACATGGTTGAAGACTCGAAAAAGACAAGAGAGATCATCGGAGAGAAGGATTTTTTTTGGTAATGAAATCCTTAACAAAAAAATAAAAATAAAAAGGATAAAATTTAAAATAAATATTATTTTCACAAGAAAATTATTGAAAAAAATAAATCTTCTAATGATACTTGGTATAGGAATAACATTGTTTATGGTTAAGGTATGTTAGGTGTTTTAAAGTGAGAAGTATCAATATTTGTAAGAGAAAAATGTTTAAACCTTAATTATTTAAGAGGTTTATCTTAAAAAATAGCGTTATAATTAGAAAGACGTTATAAATATCACACATGAGTTACTAGACATGCTGGTTCGATGTAGCTCATTTGATATCTTTGTATCCGAGAATTAACTAATTCAACTTTGTATTATACATCAAATTTTAGTTTTTTTTTTCTCCAATTACTCGATAATTTTCACAAGCACAAATTTCACTTTTTATAGGCCCAAAAATTATTTCACAAAATAATCCATTCTTTTCAGGTTTATTAATTTTGTAATGAAAAGTATAGGGTTTTGTAACCTCTCCAACAATCTCTCCATTAGGTAGGATTTTATTAATCCTAACACTTATTTGTTTTGGTGAAACTTATATGATTTAAGAGCTTGTTTTTTTTGCTTTTTTATTTTAAATTAATTTTTTTATGTTTTTAGATTATTTTAATGTATTGATGTCAAAAATAATTTTAAAAATAATTAAAAAAATTATTATTTTAATGTATTTCTGAATAAAAAACACTTTAAAATACAATGACTATCACACTTTTTAAATCCTCTAAATATAAAAAGATATTCTCAAATGAATTCTAGGGTTGGAGCTGATGATCGAGTAAACACCGTTTTGAGATGAAAATAGAGACTAACTTGAAATACAGGGGATGGATTAACAAAAATAATTGTTGAGGGCTCACTAAAAAAATAATTAAATGGAGAGATGGGCCGTGAGGCAATGCGACCTTCAATATCTAATTATTTTAGTTCTTTCACCTTATTCAAATCGTTGAATTCAAAATCAATTTTGGAATTTAAAATATGACCGGTTATATTTAAAATAAAATAAAAACATGATAAGATTCGAATTTAATTTTTTGGAACTTATTTAGCATTGATATTGTTTTTTAAATTATTTTTTTAAAAAAAAATATTAAATTAATTTTTTTAAAAAAATATTTTTGATACCAATATATCAAAACGATCCAAAAATACAAAATAAAATTTAATTTAACATTAAAAAAAAACTTTCAAAAACATCATTAGACTGCAATAGTCATTTTTGTGATTGAGGTTGAAATTTGTGTTTAGGATCCACTAAAAATACTAGAAAAGGCAAGAAAAACTAGTTTTTATGGTTGAGTTTTGTTCATTAATGGGTTGTACCCAACTTCAACCTCAACTTTAACCAAAAAAACAAATTATAAAAATAAAATCTTTTCGGAATCTATTGTAAAAGTATAGAATATGTAGCAAAATTTATACAAACAAAATCCACAAAAACTCAATAGAACATCGAACAAGACGCTACATATACGAAATCTAGAAGGTTTAGATTACCTAGTGTTTTTCTTATTCCTAAATTCTAGAAAATTAGTCTGGTTATATCTCACTTAAATTTTATTATTTAATTAAGGAGGTACAATTTAGAAAAATAATATATTCTTGTACATTATATACGCTATTAAATAATTTCAAATCAATTCTTTTTTTGGAGAGGGCGGGGAGCCAAGGCTCCTGCAAGCTGTTCAAATCATAACCACAACCTGTTCAGGTTGTGTGTTTTAAGCAAACACACCACGTTTGGTACAAGAATTTCCATTCCGGGCCACCGCTTCTCTCTGGTAATTCATCAGTTCATGTGATAGCAGGTTTTTGTGGGTCTACGATGTTGACTTGAGCTAATTTACTCGCAGGTATATGCAGGTATATGGGGGTAATTTTGTGCTAACACAGTCAGTGATAGATTTGTTGTGATTGTGATTTAAAATATTTTTTTATTTAAAAATATATTAAAATAATATTTATTTTATTTTTTAAAATTATTTTTCATATTAATATATTAAAATAATTTGAAAATATAAAAATAATAAATTTTAATTTTAAAAAAAACA
>Ga0325403_1006678_pt1 | contig 11000 bp, 2 predicted proteins | sample PopdelMetagenome_19_FD_205665 | JGI IMG/M metagenome (GOLD analysis project Ga0325403, IMG submission 205665) | Populus deltoides microbial communities from Bellville, Georgia, United States - Xylem-PdKOR-R4 | ecosystem: Host-associated > Plants > Phyllosphere > Stem > Wood/Secondary xylem...
AACTATATATAATACTAATTACTTATTATTTTTTTCATGTCACATTGTAGATATAATTTCAAGTTAATTTCAATGCAAGAAAATAAAGTGTCATGGTTATGGATGCCTTTTATGAAATATAGAAATTCATTAGTCGAGAAATGGAAAAATTATTTATGTGCTTAGTGTAATGAATTCAGCATGAATTAATAAATTGTAAAAGTTTTATTAAAGCTAATTAAAGATTAAAAAAAAGGTCTTAATAAAAATTAATAAATAAGTTAACATGCAAGTAATTAAGGCTGACATACGTGCAATAGTGGGGAAAAAATCAACTTAAATTGATTCTATTTAAACAAAAAAAACAAATTAAAATAATATTATTTTAATTATTTATTTTTTAAAAAAATCAGCTCGATCTTAACTTGGTCGGGTGGGTTGAGTTCAACCCCGATTTTTAATAAAGCCAAACATTTTTTTTATTTTTAACTAAAACATATCAAAATCCTGAGTTAATTCATTGTAGCTATTCGAGTTTTACAATTATAATAGAAAGTGAGAGCAGCTCCAACCGAGCAGTTAAATGAGACGCCTAACGTCCTTTACCTTTTATTTCTTCACTGTTTGCATTCCAACAGAGAAGCTAAACAAATAGCCAAAATGGCTATTTGTTTCCTTAACAGCCATTTCTACATTTAACTGTAGAAATGACCAAAATGATAGCTATTGGCCAACGACTATTTTTATAGCTATTGGCCAACAGCTTTTTTTAAAAAAATATATAGAAGAAATTTTTTATAAATACATGAAGAAAAAACTTGTAGTTTTAAATTTTTGTATTGTGTCTCACCCTTCTCTCAAATTTAAAAAAACAAGAATCAATTATTCTCCGGTTAATTATTAACATCGGTTGTGTTAATTAGCTGAAATTAAAACGTATGCTTGTTTAAAAGCTTTTTTTATTTTCTTTTTTATATCTCTTGATTTTTTAGACCTTTTGTTGTTAATTTAATATTTGTGATGAGTTTTATTTCTTTATTATTTTATGTTTTTAATATGGGTTAAGGAAGACAATTTTTATTCATATAAATAAATTTTAAATTTAATTTTAAATTATATTTTTAACTTTCATATTACTTCATTAATTTTATATTATTTTTATAAATTACTCATATTAATTATATAATTAATAACATCATAATTATATTATATATAAAATATCTAAATTAGTTATATAATTATATTAAAATTAATTTAACATGAAATATATTAAAATATAAATAGCTTTTCTAAATAACTTTTTATCATTGGAATGTAAATAATTCAAAAAACTATATTTATACTATTCAAAAAGCTATTTTTTTTATTTGGCTCTTTAATATAGTATTTTTCATTGGAGATACTCTGAGTGTGTGTGATGGCTAGGCATAATTAATTTCAAATGAATTGGATCAGTAGAGGGTATTATTTGTTCTCCATTCTTTTTCTTCAAGCTCTCAATATCATATTTCATGTGCTTGTCAAATTAATCTAACAAATCACAACAATTAATTAAGCAAATATATCTAATAATATTGCAATCTTTTAATTTCCAATGAGATTGTTTGCGGAAGTTTCTTGATCATGCTTGTGATCAATTACTTCACTGGTAAACGTGAGGATGGGAATTTAGCATTGTCTTGGGCCGCCAAGTTTGCTGCCAGCCTGCCAAGGATCCGATTTTTGAGAGGAGTTTTAGTCTTTTAGGTATCGGGGAAGGCGAAGATTCGCCTTTGTTGTTGAGAGAAGGGCAGGGCGTGTTTAAATTCTACGCGAGTGGGCGGAGGTATTTGTCGAGGGCTGTTGGCGACAATGGAGTTGAAGAGCAGGGAGGATTTGCTGTCGAGGATATATTATAATATGGTGGTGCCATGTAAGGATATATATTGGGATTAGTTTTGAAGTTTAATTACATGAATGATGATGCGATGGATCATGTAGTTTTTGCATTGGCGAGGAAGAAGATGGCTAAAGGAATGCAGAAGGAACTGAGAGGTTTGCGGGGAGTGTCGCGCAGCCGCCTAGAGGGAGGAAATGGGTGGCTGAGGAGATGGCTGCTGTTCCTGAGTCTAAGGAGGTTTCTGGGGATTTGATCAGTACTGAAGCTGTGCTTGAGCAGGTTGGAGTATGCCTTTAACTTTCTTTTCTGTTCTTTAGCTTCGATCTTGCTTTGATATGATTTTGAGTTGTGTTTTGATAGTTTTTTACGTTGAACCTGTGATTGCTATAGCTATTGCTGCATGCAGATATAGCAAGGCAGATTGAATTCTGCTGCGCAGGTAATCTCAAAAACAGAAGCTACTGCACTGTCGACTTTGACATTTTGTTCTCGTAAATCCCTTTTCCAGTCAGATAATTTACGTCCAGAGCTAGGTTACCGCCAGTCTTTGGGTTCGAGGGCTGTGGCTATGAATTTGCATTCCAAACAAACGGAAGTTATTAAAATTTGAATATTTTTTCTATTTAAAATTATTTTTTTATATTTTGATATGTTGATGTTAAAAATAATTTTTTAAAAATAAAAATTTATATGTTATTTTGATACATTTTAAAACAAAAAATATTTTAAAAAACAACCGTTACTTCACTTTTAAACACTTTAAAGTTGTTGCGCAATTACCGGGCAAAGATTATAGTGGTCGAAACGTGCATGTAAAAACTATTATTTTATCCATGTCGTTTTATGTCAATTATTCTAGGGAGGTAACTTCTGTTAACAGTGATGTATGGTACTTTTTAAAATATATTTTTGTTTGAAAATATATTTTAAAAAAGTTTATATTCCTTCAAAACTATATGAACTTGATGTTTTTTCAAGTAAAAAATACTCAAAAGCATTTACAAGCGCAATCCTAAACACCTATATCTCATTGATTGATATCTATTATTTTTATATTGTTTCCATGAATTAATTATTCTTTTACTTTCTCATATAATCGTATAAAAACAATTGAAATATTATTTTTTGTTTTTTGTTTAAAGTTGCAATGCAAATTATGATATTTTTTTTTATTTTTTGATAAAAAAATATTTTCATCAAAATTAAAAAGAAATGAATAACTAAAATAGAGTTTGGTTAAAGAAATATATTTTTTTTTCTAGAATCTAAATTATTAGAATTTCTATTATAACAAAAGCTAAATGATCTAAGAAAATCAATGTAGATTAAGAGACCTTTTTACTATGGATTGTAATATTAGTTTCATTTTTAATATCTCATCTTTTCGCATGCGGATAAATGTTTCTTTGACTTTCCTTTTCTTCCCTTTCATTGCTTCTTCTCTCCCCTTTTCTTTTAACTTTTTACAACTCAGATCACGAAGAGAATGAAAGTGAATCGGACGAGAGGAAAGAAACTTGGGTCTTGCAACTATTACACACTCAAGCAACTTAGGTCTGGAAACCATGCCAGACCTAAACTACTTAGGTCTAGCAACAACATCAGACCCAAGGAGAAGGATTATAAATGGGTAACAGAAAGTTTAAACAACAAATTAATGGGCACAAAATTTTAGCTTTTGGGTTAGGGATTTCTTTTGTCTTTTAAAAAAAATCAACAGTGAAGATACAATTATGTTCCTGAGGGGGTGAAAAATATACATGTGTTGAGGGGCTTTTTCGTCCTCTCTTTAATTGAAACAATTCAAATAAAGAATTATCCTTGGATTTTGGTTAGGGTCAACTCAGGTTAACCTGCAAACCATGTAACAGGACAATAAATTAGGATAACTCAGCAGAAAGTGAATATTGTTTCAAAGATACTTGTTTGGTTTTTACGACAACAATATTGTTTTAAAAATGAATTATATATATATATATATATATAATTCATTTTAAAAACCTCATCTACCCCCTTTTTTTCTTTTTTTTTTTTTGCAAGTTCTGTCTACGTACTAAAGTAATGCATTAGAAAAACGTGAGAAAGATAAAATGTGAAAACTGAAAAGAAGGAAAACTGTTTTCATAAAGCAATTCCTCCTCGCAAGCTTTATTAATGAGAGCAATTATTAAATTTGACCTCTGCGTTTCATTCACACATGGAGCTATGAACATTGTTTTAACCTGTTAATTGATTGACTTGAGGTTTGATTTAATTCGGTTAATATAAAATTTTATTTTTTTATTATATTTTTTTATGTTCAAAATAATTTTATTTTTTTGAAATAGTATCATTTTAAATATTTTTTAAAATATTTTAAATATCATTTTGTGTTTTTCTTGATGTAATTGTTTTATGTCAAAATAACTTTATTTTGATTTAAAAAAATAATAATATCTTTCTAAATATTTTTTTTAAAAAATAATTTGAATTGAAACATGTTAATATACATGATTCACAAACTAAATGTTGGGTGTCAACTTCGTACTCCTCTAATTTATTAGATGATATTATTTTGAATTATTTTTAAATAATATTATTTTAAATTTATTTTTTAAAAAACAAACTTGAAACAACACAGTAACAATAAAAAATCAAAAAATTCCTTTTGGGTGGGCATTTTTTACCCAAAAAAAAGTTTAAAAGAAATAATTTTAGAAAATCAAATTCACAACTCATCATCTTCATCCATGAAACTCCAATTCATCAACTCAAGGAGTAGTCAAGTTTTAGGTTTGTTCTTTAATAATCACGAGTTCGAACCCTTTCAGGATCATTAGAGATTTCTATGATCGTTAACTTCAGGATTCATAAAATTATTTAAGATATATATAAGCTGAACCGGACAACCACCTTAATAAAAAAAAAATCCAATTCATCAAACAACCATGAAGCTCGTAACACTATTTAGGAAAAATAACCAATTAGTTTTCTTTGTGCACGTGTCATGCATCTTCGAGTAGGCTTAGGAAACTGGAAGTTTAATGAACAGCTGCTCCCATCTCATTAATCATTTTAAACATCATCCAAACAACCTAAGTTGTTGTCTAAACATATAAGAATATTTAGTTCTGTGGTTTTTTTTGTGTTTTACATTGTGGGTAATGCTTGATTATGTTAAGTAATTATTAGTATTATTAATCATGGCTGCTTGGTGAGTTGATCCAGGACTTGATTGATGACTTGATTGATTTAAGATTCGAATTAGATTTTTAAAAAATAAATTTAGATTGGAATTGATTTGGTCAAACTTGATAAACTTGACGACGAAACTCGCAACTCGATTGAGTTACAGGTTGACCCAGTCAAAACTTGTTTTGATTTTTTTCAAATAATATTGTTGTAATTTTTTCAAAATAAAATCTTAAAACAATACCATTTTAAATGGTTTCAAGTTAATTTACTCGCCCATGACCTTAGTCAGATTTGATAACATTTGGTACTTTAAAGTTGTTTGTTTTTGTGTTTTAAAAACGTTTTTGAAAATAATTTGAATTTATTTTTATTTTTTTTACTTTAAATTAATATTTTTTAGTATTTTTAGATGATTTTAATGGGTTGGTATCAAAAATAATTTTTTTAAAATAAAAAAAATTTTATTTTAATAAATTTTTAAATAAAAAAATACATTAAAAATCAATCTCATTCTCAAAAACCCTTAAAACCTGCTTTTCTAAGCCTTTTTCAACGTGATTTTTGAAAAGAAAATTGAAAAGCAAGATGCTTTTTGTCCAGAAAGCTGGCTTTATAAGCTTTAGACAAACGGAAGTCGAAGATGCGGACTCTTAACAAGGTGTATTATGGCATGTCATCATCATGTCTAGCCACAACGGACAAAAGGGTCAAGTTCATGGGCAAACCATTAATTGGATTTCACCTGGACGATGGCTAATTTAGTCTAACAGAGTTGTGTTACATGTGAATCAGGTGAGCTTCTGTGCTCGCATGGATCCCTTATCCGCCTGAACCCTAGCCAGTGCGCGCAGATAGAGTTTCAAGATGGTCAAGTGAAACAGTACTGTCGTCTTTTCCAGGTGGCACCATCATCGTCAAGCTCTGGTGGTGCCACCGAAGGAGCAGAAAAGCCCTTCGTCGTTCTCTCCGTGCTGGACATATATAGGCCAGGAGGATCACTAATATATATATATATATATATATATAATCATATCTGCTGCCATGGAAATATTTATGTAAAGCTTCTACATGTGCCTTGCTGTATATATTTGTGGTCGGCGGAATGGATCGAGTGCCCTGCTGGGGTATCGGAGTAGGTAAGAGAGATGACGTTGCGTTGTGCCTGTCTTTAGTTTCCTGGCATTAATTATTAATTTCTCTATAGAATTTTTGAGATTCTGAGCATCACAGAAGTTCAGCAGTACAGACATTAAGGAAGTCGTCGCGGGTAGAGAAATGGGAAACCGACCGAGTGACCCTTTATTATGTTCACAACAGCTCATGGAAAGATCGGGTCCATAGAATACGTGGAAGTAAAATGATCAAGGGAGTGCTCGGGATTGGAAACGCGGCGCAAACGTGTTTTTTTAAAAATTTATTTTTTTAATTTAAAATAATTTTTTTATATTTTTATATCATTTTAATATGTTAATAACTAGATTACTTTTGAAAAAATAAAAAATTTTATTTTATATTTTTAAACAAAAAATATTTTTAATTGTTACCATTACTACAGTTCCAAACATGCCCTAATATAATGGCTTTGGCTTGTTTGTTTATTATCTCAGAATAAATAAATAAAGAGATGGATATTTAGGATTAAAAAAACATGATTTTTTTTATTTTTTATTTTAAAAATAGAAAAATTCAGTTCAAAATAATTACAAAAAAAGATTTAATTTATGCGGGTATCTTTCTCTCTTTAACCAATCTTCTTCCTGTCTTTATTTTCTCTATCTATTCTATTTTAAAATAGTACCTAAATGTAATATATTTAGTTTTAATTTTAAAGTGTTCTCAAAGTGTGTTTTTGTCAAAAAAAAAAAATTTATATCTCAGCCCAATAACTTAAATTATTAGGTAAGATTTTAAAATATTATTTATATTATTATCTAACAGTTTTAACCGGAATAAATCATATTAATCACTTTTTTTAAAAAATCCTTAAATATATTGAAGTGAAATAATAAAAAATCACCAAAAATAACGTTTAATTTGATTTTTTTTTCACTTGAAATGCCCTTTTGCAAAATCTTTACTTGCTATAAACAATTTCTTATAACACAAACTCTATGAATCATATTCTTACTTATATATATATATATAAGTAAGAAACAATAAATACAGCGACAAGAACAGCAGCAGGAATAGAGCTCTCCTTCAATTTTCGCCAATGTCAGAGCCCTGAATGATTTAAAACGTTTCACATGGCGGTGTGGATTCATGGTGCCTCTGGTCCACATAGGTTAGAACCCCACCATGTGCAGGCGTGAGATCATACAGCTCAACTACTTGGATCTAGCGCAGATCGATGTTGAGCCACAGTCAACCATTCATGCTCGATCATCTCTCTCTCTCTCTCTCTCTCTCTCTATGCTTTACAGGACCCATCTCAAATTTAATGGCTCATAGTTATTTTGCTGGTCCTTTTAGAGTATGGCTAATAGGTATTTTGCTGGTCCTTTTAGAGTATGTTTGTTTGTTAGATCACTGGTCGGTGTGCTTGTGAATAAATATAATTTTTTAAAATATTATAAATATGATAATAATTGTTTTTCGTTTAAAAAATATATCAAAATAATATATTTTTATTTTTAAAATATTATTTTTTATATATAAATATATCAAAACGATCAGAAAAAATAAACATAAATAATTTTAAATTTTTTAAAATTAACATATCAATATGATTTAAAATATATAAAAAATTTAACTTTTAATAAAAAAATTAAATTTTTATAAACGATATTAGCAGCACGTTCGCAAACTATTATGACCAGTGAAAGAAAAAAAACAAAGGAATGAGAAAAACGTGGTTTCAACCTGTGATCTGTTCCGTCGATTTGTATAATTAATTACACGCACATGTTTGGACTTTGGAGACGCCTGCGTTGAGCTGTAATTAAGGGATTTGTTTTTTTCTTCAGCCAGGCTATTTTAGTCATTAAGCTCTATTACTATAATATAATCAAGTAGTTTAATCAATTTTTTATTTTTTAATATGGGTTTTTTTTTTAAAAAAAGTAAAAGCACCCTCTAAAAATAAATTATTTTAAGATGTAAACTCTTTTTATTAATGGTAAGTCGTCATTGAAAAATACTTTACAATTAATTAAAACTAGCAAATAAATTATTGATAAAAGAATATTATATAATTGCAATAAAAAAATAAAAATAAAGAGTTGCCCATAGAGAGGCCATTTTAATATGACACCTCGGCTCTTTTTTGCTCCTCTGTTAAAGTACTTGATTCGAATATTAAAAGGGTTGGTGTATCAAAATAAATAAATAAATAATTAAATGAAAATAGAGGCATCATTAGTGATTCAAGAACAAGTTAATTTTTCGGGCCGTTTGGAAACGCAGTGCAAATTATATTTTAAAAAAATTATTTTTTTTTACTAAAATTTAATTTTTTAATATGTTTTAAATTGTTTTAATGTGCTGATCTTAAAAATAATTTTTTAAAAATAAAAAAAATATCATTTTAATACATTACAGTACAAAAAATACTTTAAAAAATAACTGCATTTCCAAGCAGGTGAACCATCTCTCATCAACCATCATGGCGTCAAGAGGAAATGGTAAGGAATTTAATAATTAGATGACCTACTTTTCTATTTTTTATTTTATTTTATTTTATTTTATCTTCAATTTGGTGCTTGTCGTACTTTGATTTTCTTCCATATATTATGAACAAATCTCTTCATTTAATTTAATTTATATGGATATTAATCTTCTTTTTTTTTTCCTCTCGATTTTTAGAAGAAGACTAGTGTGTGTTTTGTTATGGTTTTTAAAAATATATATATTTAGTTAAAACCATCATAAGAATTATTTTTGCATGTAAAATAAATAAATAATAGTATAAAAAGCTTAAATTATTTGAATAACCATATATTTTTTTCTTTAAGATTAGATAAAAACAAAAACTAGCAAAGTACATATCAAAAGATAATAAACAATTCTGTTTGAAAGTGTGGTTACGATTGTTTTTTAAAGTGTTTTTCACTTGGAAATATAATAAAATAATGTTTTTTTTTTATTTTTAAAAAATTATTTTTGATATCAGCAAATCAAAATGATCTGAAAACAACAAAAATATTAATTTAAAACAAATAAAAAAATTTAAATTTATATTAAAAACACTTTTAAAATACAAAAATGTACATATCTTAGACATAGTAGGTAATAGCTTTCAAAAGACTATAACCCACGCCGAAGAAAAATATTATTGACCACAAACTAGCATGCATGGCGCCAGGCCACATAATTAATGAGTAGAAGCAAAGTAGATAGCAACATATATATATATATATAAGAATTGGCCATAAGCTGATCTTCTCGTCAAATATACATGTGATGACTCGGATCCATTTCAGCATCTTTAAGAAAATATAGCAACGGTACAATCAAAGTTTTTAAATCCAGCCCGGTGGCCGGCTCGGTTCAAAGTCCGGATTCCAGGTTTTGACCGGGTCATCGAGTTTGGATTGGATCGGCGGGGTCAGTTTTTATTTTAAAAAAAATTCAAAACGGCGTCGTTTTAGTAATAAAAAAAAGTCAATGAGTTGCAATCGGGTTTTTGACCGGGTTTTGCCGAGTCATCGGGTCAACTCGCCAGGTCATGGCTTATGCTATTTTTTCATCAACCTAGCCTAGTTTTAGCTCCGGATCAACTCGTCGGGCCAGGCCGGGTTTCAAAACACTGGGTACAATAATCCATAATTATAAAATTGCTTGAAAAAGAATTAATGAATCATAAGAATTTAAATCTACACCACAAGTCCGATCATAAATTGAATAGATCAGTTCATATATAAGTAAATTAACGTAATTTAACAAGTTTTTTCAAATTTTTATTCAAAATAATATCACTTTAAAATAAAAAAAATTAAAACAATATTATTTTAAAAAAATTAACATAATTTCACTCGAATTACAAGTTATTTTTGTTGGGTCATGTATGTTTGATTTTGTCAATTATATACTTGATTTAAAAAAATCTATATCCATTTAATAGGTGAAAGATAACGAGTTTTAAAACTATAATATATATATGAATAATTTCTTACAATGTATAAAGGTACATATGTCATGGATACCTAACTCAAGTGACATAATAAAATGCAAACCATTTGGCTCATAAAATTAAAACATCAAATTTATTTCAGAATTTTAAGAACTAAACGATCACGAGTTTAAATTTTATCATTTCTAGTTATTTGATAAAAATTAAACACAAAATAATATATATTTATATAAATTTAAAGTCTAAAAAACTTGAGAGAATATATTAAAAAATAATATAAGATAGTTTTTTTACACGGTTTCTTATATTTCAACAAATAATCATAGTCATAGTTTTTAAAACAACCAAATAAGGGTTAGATTACGGATTAAAAGAATTTATGAATAAAAGAATTAAAATGATTTTATTTTAATTGTTTTTAAAATAATTAATAGGCTAATACATAGCAAGTTTTGGATTGGATTAAGTTTAGGATGATCAGTCACCACGTCGACTTTTTTATTTATTTATTTATTTAAGAAGAGTCTAGACTCCATAGCAACCTAGAGAGCCCCGGTGTGTTTTTTAAACCAATGGATTGGAGTTTAGCCTATAAATACCTTCGAACTTTGGCTACCCTCTACATCCCATTCTTCTTCCAGCAACATTACACGTTATTACTCCTTCACCTAGAAGTTAAACAAGACTTTAGAGAGAGAGAGAGAGAGAGAGAGAGAGAGATCATGGGGAATATAGGAGAGATTCAGGAAGAAATAGAGAGGTGGGTTTCTCCTTCACCTTCACCAGGAAGAACATCCATGCCTCTGTCTCTGAACCACGTCTCATTTGTTTGCAAGTCTGTTCCTGAATCTGTCAAGTTCTATGAAGATGTTCTGGGTTTTGTTCTCATCAAAAGAC
>Ga0325403_1006680_pt1 | contig 10999 bp, 4 predicted proteins | sample PopdelMetagenome_19_FD_205665 | JGI IMG/M metagenome (GOLD analysis project Ga0325403, IMG submission 205665) | Populus deltoides microbial communities from Bellville, Georgia, United States - Xylem-PdKOR-R4 | ecosystem: Host-associated > Plants > Phyllosphere > Stem > Wood/Secondary xylem...
TTTTCTTTATTAGTATCACCAAGCTGATCATCATTACCAGAAAACTGTGTGTCGGGAAATCCTACTTCTACTCTAAAACAACTAAAAATTTAAAAGTATAAATGAAACTAAAAATTTCAAATAAAACAATAAAACCAAAAAAACATAGAAAAAAAAATTGACCCCATTTGGTAGCATTCAGGCTCAAGTCATAATTATAAAAGATTCAATAGATTAATAAGCAACACAATAACTTTTTATACGAAAATTATTTATAGAATAACTTAAAAAAATATAAGTCCAATCCAATATTAAATTTCCTGTTATTGCAATTTGAAGGTGTTAATCTTGTATAACCTTTAGTTTTCACAAGCCCTAATACATCATTTTTCCATGATTAAAAAGAACTCATCTTGAGTTTTTTTTTTTTTTTTCCTCTTGATAGGGTATTAGTCGCTAGACATCAAAGATATTAGAAGTTTTCAGATGGATAGGATGGTGAAGTTTGTAAGCATTGTCATTTATTTTCTGCAATACCTTTTAAGAACTTATTTTTCTTTCCTTCATCTTGTTGTATTTTCTCATTAGAATCCTGTCATGAATAAGCATCATCCAAACTATATCAACAACCTCAAACACCACTCTTCTATGATGAGTGTTAGTCGGGACATTATACTTGGCATTGCTATCATTGACTGTCTTATTGACCGGCTCATAAATACCATGCAAGTAATCTATCATACCATCAACTTGGATACTCAATTATTTGATACGAGGAACATGCATCAACTCTAGGACTTCAAAAGGATTCTATCCATATCAATCTTGAATAGACTCAGTTGGATAGTCTATTTTTTAGATATATTAAAAGTAAAATCTATTTCTAGCCAGGCTAGATCCTATTATTTTATCTTGTATCCCATTAAACTTCATATCAAGTTGCCAAGCCTTCGGTTAACCATCTTTATCTTCCCATTTATCCGAGGATGATATGTGCTACTAAAGTTCAATTGAGTTCCTATCGTACCCTACAAACTCTTTTAGATATAAACTTTAAATCTATATATGAAGTGATGGACTTAAGGATGTCATATAAACAAACCACCTCCTTAAAGTAGAGGTAGGTTATTTAAGAGCATTTATTGTCTTATAACATGCTATGAAATGGATCTTCTTTAAGAACTTATCCACAACAATAAAAATATAATTTATAGCTTATTGGATACAAGGTAAACCCAACACAAAATCCATTCAACATCAAGTCACAAAGCATGAAGAACCGGTAATTAAGTATATAACCCAACATTTGATAAGATTCCTTTGAATCTATAACAAAGAGCACATCTCCTCACAATACTAGATATTTAACTTGGAAGTAATAACAATTTATGGACACTAGAGCCAAGGTCTTGTCTTGCCCAATTTATCCCTCACAATGCAATTCATGGATGATATGTTCCTGTAAAGAGCAATATGGAATACGTAGTTGCAAACCCTAAAACAAACAACCATTGAAAAGTACAAAATTATCTCAATCACCTCTATTTATTGACTCAAAATAAATTTGTTCAAATGGTGAATAACCTAATAATAGCTCTCTAAAAGCATTAAACTCTATCATCTGGGCACATATAGTATTGAGTAAAGTAACTCATCTACTAAGGGCATCAAGCTTTTCTTAAGCTACTCAATTGATGCCTTAGCAAAAAGATGAACTCTTTTAGAAATGACACCAATTTTGCATGCCAATAACTTAACTTATGTTGGTTATTTATATATTTTAGACTTCATGATTTGTGATTAGGATAAACCACTTCAAAACTAAGTAATGTTATCAATGCTTAAGACTCTAAACAATAGCATAAAACTCCAAATCATACGTGTAGTAGTTCCTTTTTTAGCTAAATAACTTCTAAAAAAAAAGCAATTAACCTCCCATCTTGTTTAAAAACTCCCTGAATACCTAACCTAGATGCATCACAGTTTATCTTAAACAGTTTCTTAAAATATTGAAGTGCTAATATAGGAGCTTTAGTCACAATACCCAACCATCTTCTTCTTCACTAGCTGAAAGCTAGATTCAGCCTTATCAATCCACTAAAAGTTATGTCCTTTTAGATACTCAATAATAGGTGTAATAAGAGAATTAACATTTCAAATAAACTTTTAATAGAAGGATGGAAGTCTGTGAAAGCTTCGAAAATCATGAACACTATTTAGATTGGTTACTCCAAAATTACAAAAATCTTAGACGAATCAACTTGAAGACCATCAACAGACATAATAAAGATATATAAAAAAAAGAAATAGTACTAGTGAATAATTTAAACTTCTTAAGATTCATATACAATTTCTCCTTCCTCGAAGTGTCAAAAACAACATGCATATGTTTTAAATGAGACTCAAAAGTAGGCTATAAATCAGAATATCAAGGAAATAAAAGATAATGAATCTACCCATGAGTAACCTCAATACGCATTACATGAACCTTATGAAAATGCTGGGAGGACGGACCAAATGACATAACTATTTATTCATATAACCCTTGTTGTGTTTTAAAGGTTGTCTTCCACTCATCTCCTGACTTATTTCTTATATGGTAACTATTATTGGGATCAACCTTAAACCTAATAACTTATCTAACATGTCATCTAACCATGATATTGGGAACTAGTATTTCATAGTGATCTGTTTAATAGCTCGACTATCCATACACATATGTCCTGACCCATTCTTTATAGAAACTAGGAGTGTTAGGACTTTTAAGTTTCCCAAAAGATGTATACGTGACGGAAACAATAATTTAAATCTTTTTCAAGAGTATCAAGGATCCCACTAGACAAATCTAGAGTTTTCTGAGATTTATATGAAAATTACTTGAAAATCAGATATTCTTTTTTGCTTTAAATAATTGCTTCAAAACTAGGTTTTTGCAAATCACAAGTCATCTAAGTGTTTGACCTATAATATTAATCTACACAAACTACTAGTGAGAAAAAAAGGCACTGTTATACCTTTAAGTGTTAGGTTTTTTCTTTTATATTTTAGGTGTTTTTGTTATATTGAAAATAAGTGGCATAACATTTTATTTATAAGAAATCTGAAAGCCCTATATATAACAAAATATCAATTTTTCCCTTGAATAATATCACATATATTATTTTAGGGTAACTTTAGAAATTTATTCAATCAAATACCTAGATTTTTTTAGGTTTAGAATTATAATTCCCTACATTAATTACATTCTAGTTCTCAATTTCTAAAATTCATTTACAATCAAGTCAAACTTGATTAATCATCTAATTTTTATTTTTGACCAATGGTTCTTATGTGTATAACCCATTAAGTTCCATAATAAATTGACCCAAATATAAATAATAATCTTAAATAAATAGGATAAAATAAAATAAATTAAACAATTTAATTTATTATCAATTCAATAATGAATTGATTTATATTTGAAGATCAAGTATAATGTCTAGCAACCTATAATGATCCTCAAAATATTAGGAAAGTCATTAGTACTTTGACTTAACCTTTCAGTAATTAGTTTCTTAATGTAATTATTATCATTTCATCAAAAATGTTGTAATTATTATCATTTCATCAAGAATGTTGTAATTATTATCCTTTCTTATGTGTGTGTGTGTGTGTGTGATGCTAGGTTTCCAAGCTTCTAGCGATAAATTTCACTCTCTACTGATCAACATGACGTATGACCTGTAGGATAAGATGCACTAGTTCTTCTTTAACTTCTCTTTGATGATGGTGAAGTTCACAATCGTTCATAGTTAGAGATCAAGCTTTTAAAGTTTCAACTTAAATCTCTTTTCTCTCTACTAAATCATCATCGTCGAAGTTGTTGTCGCCGAGCTTCGTTGCTAAAGGAGGAGGAGACTAACTAGGCAACTACTTTGTGCTGGCGTTGTCATTTTTTGGGTTTTTCTAATTGGATTTTGATGATGGTGAAGTGGAGGGAGGCTATTGTTTTCTTCTTTTTGGTTTTGGAAAAAAAAAGTTATTGTAACAACAAAGTTTTTTTTTCTAACTTCTAAAGTAAATTGTTTCTCCCAGGATCTCTTAGGCTGCTCTCCTCAATTATATTTTTCTGGATTGTATGGTTTATTTATAGTCTCTTTATTGGATATTTTTTACCCATCCTAATCTTTCTAACTCCTTATCTCTTATCTTTTACCTTTATATCTCTTTATCTCTCAGTTGTGTTAGAGAGGAACTCAAACTTAGGTTATTTATTTCAATCCCTACTTTTCTTTTCTTTTTTCATTTCACTCCTTTATTTTTATTTTTTTCATTTTTTACTTCGTATGTCATAATAGTGGTAAAAAATTATTTATGGCAATCTATGAGGAGCCAAATGTCGGGTTTCCTGAAACATATACACGTAAAAAATGATAAATTTAAATTGTTTTAAGAGTCCTAGAGATCTCGTTAGATAGATGAATTTTTTAGGGTTTATATGAAGATTACCAAAAGATGAGATATTCTTTTTGGCTTTAAATAATTGTCGTAAAATTGAGTTATTGCAAACTATAAGTTATTTAACTGTTCAGTCAGACTATAATCAACATGAATCACTTATAAGAAACATTCTAAGCTCTTTTAGGAGAGATGAATTGTTATACCTATGAATGTTAACTCTTTTATTTTGTGTTTCTATATTTCTGTATTGTATTCTTCCCATCTAAGAAAATAAAAGGCATAGCATTTTATTTGTAAAGAAACCTAAAAATCCTATAAATAACAAATTATAAATTTTCCCTTTAAACAATATCATAGATATTAATTTAGAATAATTTTAGAAATTTATTCAATCAAGTCCCTACTTGATGTTTTTTATGTCTAGAATTTTAATATTTATATTAATTACATTCTAGTCTTTAATTTCTAAAACTTATTGACAATTAAGTCACACTTGATTAATCATCTCATTTTAATTTCTAATAAATAGTTCTTATGTGTGTGATTTATTAGGTTCACTAATATGTTGACCAAAATATAAATCATAATCCTCAATAAAATAGAATTAAATAAATTAAACAATAAATTTTATTATCAATTTAACAAGCAATTGATTTGTATTTGAAGATTAAGTTCAATGTGTAGCAACATGTCATGATCCCTCAAAATATTAAGAAAGTTATAAGTGGTTTGACATAACCTTTTAGTGACTAATTTCTTAGTGTAATTTTTATCCATTCATGAAGAATGATTCAATTTAGACATTATAACAAAGAGTTTGTCTACTTTGTTAAATCATTTTTATTCTTAACATTATAGTAATTGGTTTTAAGAATAAGATTTAAAACTCTTTTTAAATCTCATTCCACATTGGCTAAGGATTTTATAATCAGTACTATTTGAAAATAGACAAAATATTTTACTAAATTCACCCAGGGTGTTGAATTATCTTTTGATTACTTAAATATCTTTATATAGTTTATGTTAAACCCAATATTTGTTCATTTATTACCCTTGATTATGACATGTTGTCGTATCAAAGGATAACACTTCCTAGATAAGATAACTTGGTGATCTTAAGTTTAATGATCACTTACACAACTATCATGTGAGTCTTTCCATAAACATAGGTGATCTTTTCATTTGAAATTATCATACAGGTCTATTTAATATACATGTCTTATAACAAACATTTACATATTTGTTTAAGGTATTCATTATACCTCAAGTTATAAGAACAGCTACTTCCTTTAATAAAGGATGAAATAATATTTATCAATCTCAACACTCTAATTGATATTCAGTCTTAATAGAATATTAACTAGAACATTTAGAAACAATTATTTGATATAATAAGAATCTCATAATTATAATAACTTTATAATTTTTTTTCTAAATATTTTTTTCTTATGAACTTTATCTTTACTTTAAATATTTTAATGATAAAAAATTAGATTTATTAATTAAATAAAAATAAATATTAAAGATAATTTTTTTTTATTAATATCAGTGCTAAATATTATTAATCTTTTTACTTCATAACATATTCACTAACACCTAGCTTAACAAAGTAACTAATGCAGTAAGTAGACAGTTTAGCTGACCTTGACATGGAAATGAAGATGGGTATATTTGAACACGCGATTTGGGAACAATCTTGTCCATTCGCGATTATGCATGAGCATGATGAAATCAAAATTAACAAAGAAATAATAGGTTATAGGAAGTTTCTTCTCATTTGGAGTATCCCATGCCCATTAATTTCCTACGCAGAAACTCATAATTACCTCCATTAAAACGAATTGTCCTTCACTTCTTCACTACCATTACAATATTTTCGATTCTTTTAACTAACAGCAGATCTAAACGATCTACTTTATGAACTTCTGCATGACGGTAATAACCTAGTATTGGTTTGAAGCTTATCACAATTCTAGTGGAATGACCACTTTATTTGAAAAAAATTATTTTAATATCAATAAAGTGAAAAACATAACGAGGAAATTAATATTGTCACATAATAGACTTAAATAAGAGGTTTTACTTTGCACGATGAGGGAGAAAAAAAAAGGTTGTCTTTGTGAGAAAAACAATGGGAGGAACCATCTTATCAACTTGGAATATTGAAAACCCGATTCGATGCCATGTTACACTTTAATTTACTTTGAATCTCATGGACATTCTCTTCAGGAAATTCAAACGTAGTGGAGTTAATGTGTGTGTGGAGTGGAGCTTAATGATGTTCGTTGATGAACAGAATAAAATTTGTCAGAATCCATCTTAAGAATCCCATTCATTCCTTTCCTATGTATAGCTGTATCAATGAAGGATCACTCCAAGCCATTTCGTCACACTTAAATCTCTAAGATCGGCTCCCATGGAAAATTGAACTGCCAAGCATGAGTTCATGCATACTGTGGTTTCTTTTACTGCAAATAATTCAATACTCTTTCTCTTTCTCATTACCTAGAGGAGGACTTGAGACAGACACACACTCGCTACTAGCTTTCAAGGCTCAACTTTCAGATCCCACTAACAAACTTCGCTCATGGAATGAATCCTTACACTTCTGCCAGTGGTCAGGAATCACATGCGGAAAACGGCATCAAAGAGTTATAGAGCTTGACCTACGCTCCAGCCAACTAGCGGGCCGCCTATCTCCACACATTGGGAACTTGAGTTTTCTTAGGCTACTAAGCCTGGAAAACAACAGTTTCAGCAATACTATCCCCCAAGAAGTAGGTCGTTTGGTTCGGCTAGAGAAGTTGGTCCTTGGGAACAACTCTTTCAATGGCGAAGTCCCTGTTAATATTTCTCGTTGTTCGAATCTCATGAACCTTAATTTCGAGGGAAACAATCTTTCTGGCAACCTTCCTCCAGGACTTGGATTGTTATCAAAGTTGCAGGTATTTATTTTTAGAAATAACAATTTAGATGGCAAGATACCACTTTCTTTTGAAAATCTTTCATCTATTGTTAAAATTGTTGGAACAAAGAATAATTTGCAAGGGGGTGTTCCCAATATTATTGGGAAATTGAAAAGATTGAACTTCTTTGCCCTCGGCTCAAATCATCTGAGTGGTACAATCCCTCCCTCCCTGTATAATTTATCTTCGCTCATTCGTTTCTCTCTGCCTTATAACCAATTTCATGGTACACTTCCTCCAAACATAGGCCTAACTCTTCCAAATCTTGAATTTCTTGCCGTTAACGGCAATCAACTCAGTGGATTGATTCCACAAACGCTCTTGAATGCTTCAAAAATTACTCATATTTATCTATCATCCAACAAATTCACCGGAAAAGTTTCTACATTAGCAAACATGCCTGATCTAAGGGTGCTTTCAGTACAAGAAAATGATCTTGGAAACGATGAGGATGATGATTTGTCCTTTCTCTATACCCTCCCAAACAGCAGCAAGCTAGAATCTCTAGCCATAAACGAAAATAATTTTGGAGGGGTGCTGCCTGATATAATTAGCAACTTCTCAACAAAGCTCAAGGAGATGACTTTTGGAAGCAATCTAATACGAGGAAGCATCCCTGACGGCATTGGATATCTCATAAGCTTGGAAGTTCTGGGTTTTGAGGCAAATCAATTGACTGGCAGTGTACCAAATTCTATTGGTAAATTACAAAATTTAGGTGATTTGTTTCTTAATGAAAACAAATTATCAGGGAGCATACCTTCATCTTTAGGGAACATCACCTCATTGATGCAAATTGATTTCGATCAAAATAATTTACAAGGAAGCATCCCGCCAAGTCTTGGAAACAGCCGGAACTTGGTGCTCTTGGCTCTCTCCCAAAATAATCTGAGTGGTCCCATACCGAAAGAGGTCATTAGCATTTCATCCCTGTCAACCTATCTCGTCCTCTCTGAAAATCAATTGACGGGTTCCTTGCCCTCTGAAGTTGGTAAGTTAGCGAATCTTGGATACTTGGACATCTCCAAAAACAGGCTATCAGGGGAAATTCCCGCAAGTCTTGGCAGTTGTGAGTTTGGAACATTTGTATTTGGATGGAAACTTCTTCCAAGGCCTCATTTCTGAGTCTTTGAGTTCCTTGAGAGCACTTCAAGATCTTAATCTCTTACAACAACTTGACTGGCCAAATTCCCAAGTTTTTGGGAGACTTGATGTTGTTGAAGAGTTTGGATCTGTCATTTAATGACCTTGAAGGAGAGGTGCCTTTGCATGGTGTCTTTCAGAATGCAAGTGCTGTTTCAGTTTCAGGGAACAAGAATCTTTGTGGAGGAATACTTGAGTTGAATCTGTCCACATGCACTTCCAAGTCAAAGCCAAAATCTTCTACCAAGCTAATATTGGGAGTCACTATTTCTTTTGGCTTTATCCGATTAATCTTGATGACCTCTTTTTTGTTTTTGTGTCGCTTGAAAGAAACAAAAAATGAGCTCACTTCAAATTTGTCATGTGAGGCGCCATTCCGAAGGGTAGCCTATGAAGACCTTCGTCAAGCAAGTAATGGATTCTCTTTTGACAATTTAATTGGTTCCGGTAGTTCTGGGTCTGTGTATAAAGGAGTTCTCGCATTGGATGGAGTTGTTGTTGCTGTGAAAGTGTTCCACTTGCGACGTAAAGGAGCTGCCAAAAGCTTCATGACAGAATGTGCAACCTTGTTAAGCATGAGGCACCGAAATCTTGTCAAAGTTTTAAGTGCATTCGCTGGAGTCGATTTTCAAGGTAATGATTTCAAAGCGATTGTTTATGAGTTGATGATAAATGGAAGTCTAGAAGAATGGTTGCATCCAATCCATACATCAGATCATGAAGTGCCAGAGCCAAGAACTTTGAATCTCATTAAGAGATTAAACATTGCAGTTGATGTTGCTAGTGCTCTCGACTATTTGCACAACGATTGTGAAATGCAGATTGTCCATTGTGATCTTAAGCCCAGTAAAGTTCTTCTTGACGGGGATTTGACTGCTCATGTCGGGGACTTTGGATTATTGAAGTTCCTTTCCGAACCATCGAGTCAGTCATCCTTGAGTCAGACAAGCTCCGTTGGATTAAAAGGCACCATCGGATATGCAGCCCCAGGTACCATAAAAATCTGGAAGGATATACATTCCATTATTTACAACCTGATTAATTAACCATGAAAACAAACTCATTGCAGAGTACGGAATGGGGAGCAAGGTGTCAACTTATGGGGACGTATACAGCTATGGCACCCTATTGTTGGAGATGATTACAGGAAAAAGACCTACAGATAGCATGTTTGAGGACGGGATAGGACTTCACAATTATGTTAAAATGGCATTGCCTGACCGTGTGCTACAAGTTGCGAATCCGACACTTTTGAGAGAAGTTGATCAGGGAGCAAGTTCCGATCAAATCCTGCAGTGTTTGACTTCAATTAGTGAGGTGGGAGTTTTTTGTTCTGAAAGGTTTCCTAGAGAGAGGATGGACATTAGCAATGTGGTAGCTGAATTGAATAGAACGAAGGCCAATTTCCTCCACGGAAGGCATGGACTGCCAGCGTGAAATCATTTTTAGATGGCAAAGTGCCTGTTTGATCATATACTCTTATAAGTGTAGTTAAATGGGTTGGGGCATAGTGTGATGGCAAAGGACTTGAGATCTGCATGGCAGGTCTCGAGTCAAAGCGTATATTTTTTATAAGAGTCTGGGATAGCTGGGATTTTACTCGCTTATTTGGGCTTATAAAGTACATTTTTCAGAAGGTAAAGTTTTCTCGAATAAAAAAATGTAGTTAAATGGATGGAAGTGTGCAATAATTTTTATTGGTAAATAAAAATGAAGTATTTTTTGTCGGCATTTCCCTTGTTTTAAAAAAAAATTTCTAGCAGAGCAATTTCACATGTTCTCATATTTGTTTTTTTTTCTTTGTATTTCTCATTTATTTAGTTTATTACAGCACTTCCTCTTACAACTATCATTATAATTTGGTGTGAATTTTTCTTTTTTTCCTTAAATTTCGGTGTGAATTTAATTTTCTTTTTTTCCTTAAATTTCTTCTGAGTGGTATCGTGAAAAGATAATATTTCCAATACTCTCTTATATTTAATCATTAATAACGGTGGTTAGTAGAAACCAAAGTGTAAGAATTTGTATGCTAAGGCTTGTTTGTTGGTATCTTTTACTTTTAACTTATTTTATGGAATCAAAAAGGTTGTATTCATAATTGACATGTGAAATGTATATTATTATTATTATTATTATTTCTAGCAGAGTAATATTAAAAATTGTTCAAAATACTCAAAATAATTTTATTAATGTTTTATTTTTTTTAAATACATAAATTGTATAAGAGATTCATCTGACTTGGTATTTTCTATTCTTAACTGTGACATGCAGCGGTTATACTATATATATAGATTGAAAACAACAACTGGTTTAATTCACTATCAGTATTAATGATGATACTGCTCCTCTAATTCATAATCTAAAATATTGCGTTTTTTTCTCTCCTTCCTCCCCCATCTAGCCTCAGTTGGGCTTCAATACAATGACTCTTGCACTCTCAAAAATATTCAATCTGGACTTATCTAGTGGGG
>Ga0325403_1006682_pt1 | contig 10999 bp, 4 predicted proteins | sample PopdelMetagenome_19_FD_205665 | JGI IMG/M metagenome (GOLD analysis project Ga0325403, IMG submission 205665) | Populus deltoides microbial communities from Bellville, Georgia, United States - Xylem-PdKOR-R4 | ecosystem: Host-associated > Plants > Phyllosphere > Stem > Wood/Secondary xylem...
AAAAAAACAACGCAAAAACTTGAATCGCATGCACAATAATGTTAGATGTGCCGCAATGAAAAGGTCGGAGATGACATGATGTGAAATGCAAAAGCCATCCCACATCGAAACAACATAAGATATAGGGCAAGGCATGGGAGTATAAATAAGAAGCCCTTCACAACGAGATACATACTTACCTGGACGGGGTCAATGGGCGATCAATAAGGTCTATGGCCTAGGTCAGTGACATCCATTGCACTGAGGATGGGTGCTGGCTTAAGGTCTCCCCAAGTGGGAGATCCTACGTCAAAATTTGTGGCAGAGGGGGCTGCGCAAGCCGCGGCTCCTGTCCAATTCTAGTCTGTAAAATTGTCTTGTGCTTTATGGTTAGTAGGCGTTATGAATCTGTATGGTCTTTTAGCTGTCGCTAAAGTGTCCTGCATGAGGGGGTAGCTGCTGCTGCTTGGCACCGAGATGCAAGAGTGCGCCATGGCACGTCTCTGACCTTTCTGGTTAGCTTGCCCACCCTTTCTCCCGCGTCTCTGACCTTTCTGGTTAGCTTGCCCACCCTTTCTCCCGGACTGGGACTGACTCTCACGGACAGGTATGATAATTGCATGTAGGAAGTTAAGGGTTCGCTCATTTTCCAATTTTTCATCACCTTGGCCATTCCGGCAGAGAAGGAGCGGCTGCCACGAAGGGATGGTTAGATTACTTTATTAATTTCCGATGAGGTCATCCAAGCTTAAGAAATTTTGAGTTCCCAATCATTCTCTGGGGAAAAGTGCTCAAGGCATCCGAGAGAACTCTTTAAGAAATGGGGGAAAACAAACTATAGCACGACACTTGTGGCTTATAGGCCATGGAGAAGTACATCTTAAAAAATAGATGTTGGCAGTTCATACCAGCAAACAATCTTCAAAGAAAGCACTTAAGCAGTATTTAGCCTTCCTCATTTGATACCCAAAAGGTAACAGTGGCAAGAAATTAATACAGGATCTTCAGTTCTGCCTCCGGAAACACAATGATGAGAGGTTGGGGATTCAGTTTTTATACAAAACCAGACCCATAGTCCTTGATGAAGAAATTTGGTGGTGTCAAGATATTCATTAGTTTTGAACACTTAACCACAAATGACTCCATAAAATTCTCTTACTACCTTGATTTTCAAGAAGTATTACCTTTCTTCATCTAGTTCTTTCCCCTTTTTTTGTTTATTTATTCGATAACGTAACTCTCTAGTTCTAGCACACTCATCAAGGGCCAGTCAGCTTTGAGGGAGGGTGAGTTGGGATGTGATTATCATGTATCCCATATCCAAAAAAAGAAAACGAGCTGTCAGATAGTGCCTATAAAACCCCAAGCAAATAATCTTACAAAGCACGCAGCCGCGTGGTGAGCACAGAGCGAACTATTCTTTCGCCTTTTACTAAAGAATACCGTGTGCTCTCCGCAAACAGCGGCATACGCTAATTTTTTGAGGGTGTTCTTCTTTCGAAGGGGAGCCCTAGCAATTCTAGTCCTAAGCCTTCCTGATCATCTGGTATAAGTTCATAAGGAAGATCTTACCGATAAATCTTTTCTTCGTATGTAAGAAAAATATTATTAGGCTGATTAATGTATATTTAGCATTGAAATCTAGTTTCATAATACTGCTTGTACATCGTGCCCGTGGTTGTATTATCTGTTGGTAGTCCTGCTTGTGATCTTCTAAGAGAATTGATAAAGGTACGCCATTTCATAATACTGAGAAAGTGTGTTGGTGCAATGCTGTATTGAGAAAGAAGAATCGTCTCAAGTTCTTTGTTACTTGCATACATACGATGACATGAACCCATTTTAGATGCAACATCTTGTGGTTTTTTCATTCAAAATGGTAGCTGCAACTTACAATGGAGAACCTTCACAATGGCATGAATTCCACCAAAATGCCTCTTTTGCTGTTCTCTATTACCTTGTTGTGATGGCTCAGAACTTTTCAGCAGATCTCACATGTTTTCAATGTTTGATGCAGAAGATGACAGGATGAGTATGGTTAATATATAGGAAATCCCCACATCGAGAAAGCATGAGATGCAAGGCAAGGCATGGGAACATAAATAAGAAGCTCAAACCTACGAGAAACATACTAACCTGGACGGGGTCAACGGGCAATCATGAAGGTCTATGGCCTAGGTCAGTGACGTCCATTGCACTTAGGATGGGTGCTGGCTAAAGGTCTCCCATGTTGGGAGAGCCTACATCAGAATTTGTTATAGAGGGGGCTGCGCAAGTCGCGGTCCCTGTCCAATCTTAGTAAACACTTTGCAAGAAGCCCACCTTTCAAAATGAATAACGTACCAAGGGACCATGAGTTAATAATGGAAGTTATGTTTTTGCCTCGTCCTAATGGAATCAAAACAACTTGGAGATGGTGAACATTCTTGGCTTAACAAGCAGCAGAAACAAATATCATGCTTAGCGGAGTTGGTTCGAAACTCTAAGCCAACTACAGATTATAATGGTGTTTGAAAGTAAACAGACAAATCATTGTTTAACCAAGCAGTGAAGTAGGCAACGGGTTTGAATTAGCATTAAGAAGGCAATAGACTTTCCAGAAATTAGTTTCCAAGCATTTTCTGGCTGATACCCTATTGCAGCAGCAGCTGATCAAGGCACATGAAAACAACTAATTAAGAATTGGAGGAAAAGAAGAACTATGTGTAGTCTCAGATTTCTTGGCTTTAAGTCAATGGGGATGAGTCCTTGAATAAGAGTTGACAGTACATACAAGCAAACCTTCATTTAAAGAAAGCAGTTCCCATGGCTTCATCGCTTGATAGTTGATTCATATATAAATGGTTAGCGGGAACAAGAAATCACTAGAAGGATCTTCTGCGATGCCCGGAAAGAAAAAAAAAATTGGATGTGTAAACCAAGATCCATAAGAGTCCTTTCCCTTTTCTTTTTCAACTGGGGAATGTTTTTCCCCCTCTAGCTATGACGCCTAAGAGGTTGCTGAAGTTCATATCTAGTTTTAAACACCGATCAGACATTCTTCAATTCTGCCAGCAGTTTGATTTTCATGGTATCTTTCCTTTTTGTCTGGTTTTTGTTTTCAACAAATGGTCTGATTGTCTCATTGCTTGTGGGCATTCAAGGACAGAATTATAAGACAACCCATATCGGAGCAATACGAAATAACCCGTGAGCAAGTGCCTATAAAAATGGAGCAGACAGGAAGGTTGAAGCACGCAGCCGCGCGGTGAGCACAAAGCGAACTATTCTTTCGCCTTTTACTAAAGAATACCGTGTGCGCGCCGCAATCAGCGGCATACGCTTATTTTTGGAGGGTTCTTTTCCTTGTGGGAAAGTACCCTAACTGCACAGTTAAAAGTTGCTTCTCTTTAACCATTAAAATTATCTTAGAAATATAATGTATGTGTCGTGGTATTTGCCCTAGATTCTTGTCTTTTTGTCCAAATTGGGAGGGTGTTTAAGATTTTTGGGTCATTAGCTCCTCGTCCTGTCGAAACTCGAGTCCAAGCCTTAGCGGTCACCATAACTCAGTTTAAAGTGCTGAAGGGGATAAAACATAACTCAAGACTCAGTAGTTTAAAACTTAACTCAAGACTCAGAAGTTTTAGATGCCATCTTTTTTTACTAACAGTAAACGCCTTGAAATCTCACTTAACAAAAAAGGAGAGCAGTGATCTACTTTTCAGTCCTTAATCCTTGGCTCTGCAACTGCATATCAGTTATAAGCAACATGTGGTATGCCATTATTTTGTGTCGGAACAAGTTCTATGGCATTGTAATCTGCTGTCGTACATTGCTTGGTACTGTCAAATACGCATTGGTATGTATTTCTTCTTAGTATAAATTAGATTCTATTCACTGTATTAATAAGAATGAGCTGCTGGCTGTTTTTCTTTCTTCGTGAACTACATTTTCTCCTTGGAAATTTCTGATAGTTTATTGTTCCTTTTCTTTTTCTTCTTTTGCTCCGAGTCAGATTATCATCAATTGTCACGAGATTGCGAAGAATGATGCATTGATCAAGGTCTCGATACAAAGCTTCGGAAGAACCTGCCCAAATTCTCTCACCAAATCAACCTAGTGGGAGATCCCACGTTAAAATTTGTGGTAGAGGGGGCTGCGCAAGCCGCAGCCTCTATCCAATTCTAGCTAAAGTTTTCTTGGAATTCCAACTTGGAAGTCCGCTTCTAAATTCCAAGTTCATATACTAATATGGACCGTTAGCAAGGCGATTTTTTGTACAATTTTAATTAGTTTTGATTGTTTACATATTTTTCTCATATATACATTTGGATAGGTTACTAAGGCTATTATATTCAGTGTTGATTTTGGTTACGTTTCATAAGACTATACGCATTGCATTCAGCTTTGGCTCTAAGTGCTATAGGAATTTCCTTTTCAGAAGGATTGTTTGGAATCGAACTCTAAAGCTCAGGCAGGTACGACATGATTGGGTTAGCTAGACTAATTGCGCCGAATAGAATAAGTTGTTCTAGTTGCATTGGTTCATGATTTAGTAGCTGGAACTTTATATGGTTGTCTTGATCTTTTATAACGTAACTAAACTTTCCGGAAGTAAAGCGGTGCATTTTACTTTTGAATCTGCCTTTGCTTTCGGGCATTCATATTCAATGTTGATTTAGGTTTTGCAAGAATCAAAGAAATGTGAGACAAGAGGAAAAAAGCGTTACAAGGATATTTGAGTGAAAAGCCTATATTTAAGTGAAACACGTGAGAGAGTGGGTGAATAATATATATCTTTGGTAAACTAACCAAATTTTAGATTTAAATATGTCGGAGGGAAGCAACAATATAGCACCACATAGAGGAGACAACAAAATTGTAACTCAATTACGCGTTACTAATCAACGAATATATCAAATGACCAATGAATTTGAGATAGGTTGGAGAGAAATCATGTTAATGATCATGGCAGGGTTCAAATTAGGCATGAACATAGAGAAATTAATGTTAGGAAAGTTGTTAGGGGAGATAACACTAATGTGGATAAGTTTGTGATTGATAATATGGACATGAGTGATGTTCATTTTGAAGATGTGTTCGTGAAACATGGGGAACATTTTGGACAACAGCAGAATTGTGAGTTTATAGGAGAAATATATGGTGATAATTTTGGCCCGAGGAGAAATTATAGGTATCAGGACCATAAAAATGAGTTAGATGGAGATTTGGATACAATTAAGTTGAAAATACCAGCTTTTCAGGGAAAGAATGATCCTCAAGTTTATTTAGAATTGAAGAAGAAGGTAGAGTTAATTTTTTAGGGTCACAATTATTCAGAGCCTAAGAAAGTCAAACTTGTTGGGATTGCTTTTATTGAATATTTCATTGTGTGGTGGGATCACTTAACGACAAACTATATGATGAATTATAAGAGGCAAGTTGATAGTTGATACTTAGGATGAGATGAAATCCCTTCTGAAAAGAAGATTTGTGCCTAGCCATTATTATATAGAATTGTATATAAGGTTGTAGAATTTGAATTAAGGTACAAATAGTGTTGATAAGTACTTTGTTGAGATGACACTTGCTATGATTCAAGCTAATGTTGAGGAGAATTGGGAGGCTGCTATGGATAGATTCATGAATGGCTTTAATCATGATATAACTCATATTGTGGTGTTGCATCATTATGTGGAGTATGGGGAGATGGTGCATATGGTCGTGAAGATGAAGAAACAACTTAAACAAAAGGGTGGCATTCATCAAAGCCAGCCATCATGCCCTTCAAAACCCTAGAAACCCAATTGGAAGGCTAAAATTAGAGGTAGTCCATCACAATAGAAGGAGGAGGAGGGCTAGGCCGAATACCATAGGGAGAATAATATCACTCCTACTTCTCGTAACCGTGACATATTAAATGTTTTCATTGTCTGGATTTTGGTCATGTTGCTTCACAGTGTCGAAACAAAAGAGTCATGGTTATGAAATCTAATAATGAGGTTGAGACCGATGGAGAGGATGAAGAGGAGAAGATGCCACCATTGAAGGATGCTAATGATGTTTGTGTTGATTATCCGTTTGAGGGAGAGGCACTTGTGGTGAGGAGTGTGCTGAGTAGTAGTTTCATATACTATAAAATTTTCTCCCACCAGTAGCAGCATTAAAACGAAGTAGTAGGGAGAAGAGATAAATATGGTTTGAAAAACAAGAGCATACATCGAACTTCAATATCGAAGAGCTACCTGTACAAAGATCCGTTTGTGGCTCTGCTAGTGGGGAATCAAAGAGGGGATATAATAGTTTCAGACCATTTATAATTTTCTCCCACCAATGTAAGGATTAAAACGCGGCACTAGGGAGAAGATACAAACCTAGTCTAAAAAATAAGAGCCGACATCAATTTTAACGTATCAGAGCTCTCTCTACAGAAATCCATTTGTGACTCTGCTAGTGGTGAATCCAAAAGAAGATGTAGTATTTTCATACCATCTATAATTTTCTCCCACTAGTGTCATCATCAAAATGCAGCAGTAGGGAGAAGAGAGAGACCTAGACTTAAAAATAGGAAAAAGACTGAAACTTTAACATAGCAGAGCTCCCTCTACATGTGTCTATTTGCTGCACTGTTAGTGAGGAATTGAAGAGGAGATAAGGAGTTTCAGATTCATCAGGTTCTCCTTCTTCAGTAGAGACAACGTGTGATTCCACGCGTCGACAATGGCAGTTCTGAGTGATTATACGCGCTACTGGGATTACCTCGATGCCTTGGAAGGTTTCCAATGGTCCCTAGACAACCACAACAACCTTGGAGGGTTGATTCCCAAACCCAAACCATTTATTTAATAATTTGTTAGTTTTTAAGAAAAATTATTAAGTGTGCGTATGGTTTTGGGACTGTTTAATGATGATTTATGATCAATTGAGCTGTTAGGATAAATATTATCAATTTGTTTTTATTGCATATGGTCAAGTCTCAAAAATACATTACATTTGCATATTGTCTTATTTACATCTTATCCCTTTACCAGACTTTCGCTGACTAATAAGTTTTTTAGTGGCCGTAATACTAGATGACAACTCTCATTCCTTTGGTTTCATTGATAAAGGGCAAGAATTCCTTGTTCTTTCCACCCACACCCTTTTATGTTAATCCTACTTCGGGATGACGATCACCTCGACGCCACACACATGTGATACTATTATTATTTTAATTATAATTAGTATTACCACTACCACTATTTATTATTATTATTATTATTATTATTATCACCCCCATTACTATCATAATAAACTATTATTATTACCACCATTATTAATATTATCATCACTATTAGTAGTATTAGTAATAAGATTGTTAGTATCATTATCATTATTACTATTACTACTATTACAATTATGAAAAAAATTATAAACTTGATTTTAAGGATAAAATTAAAAACCATAAAAATTTTGATAAAAGGGCAAAGAAAACAAATAAAAAAATCAAAAGAAGGACCATAATAAAAAAAATTCTTATTACTATTGAAAAAAATCATAAATTTGATTTGAATAATAAAATTAAAAACTACAAAAACTTTGATATAAAAGCCAAGGAAAAAAAAATGTGGATGAAATCACAAGAAGCAAATAAAATCTATAAGCCATCTAAAAAAATAAAAAAGAGTGGGGATCAAATTCGAGAGATGAAAAACTTGAGGAGAAAATTGAAAAGACTTTCCAATTTGAATTGATTTTTCCAAATAAAACAGGGACCGAATCTGAAAAGAAAAGTTCAAGGGCTGCTATGTTTTTTCCATGGATAGCACGAAAACCAAGGCATATAAGAGAGAAATGAAAGAGAAAAAGAAAATCAAACTGCCACCAAGCTGGACATTATCATCATACATGCGCTACCCAGGAAGGAAGAGAACATCAAGATGCATCTAATAGCACGATGAAATATTTTTTTTCCACACTACAATCATCCACACGCCTGTCTAAAGACAATGAAGTGGCTAATGCATATTATGCATCCGTCAATAACTTTTTGTTTTTTTATGTGTCAAACTCCTGGACCAAAAAATTATTGCTAAAAAACTATCATGAAATGATGAGTTAGCATCTGCAAAGATGCTTTGAGGAATTTATTTTAGAATGACAAAGTTATTATATTATTTAAAAAAAAGTAAAAAACCAACGATGCCAATTGCCATAGTTAAGTTAAAAAAAAAATTTAGGGTACTAAAGTAAATTCATTAAACAAAAAGTTTATAAATGAAAATACTAATCTACCCCTACATGCCAATTATAATGGTTTTTTTAGGGGTAAGAACGTAATTCAACTATTGCAATCTACGTAAATCATATCTAATATGAAGTGTTTTTCTCATGCGAATTAGCTTTTTTTTTATATGTTTTCAAATTTATTTTAAACAGCTTCAAACTATGTTTTAACTAGATTAAGAATTGATTTGCTCAGCTAACCCAGTTTCACAACAAGATAAACGCTCATCGAATTTAATTTAAAACCCAACTGAACCTCGCTCCAGTTCAACAGGTTACTGATCCACTGTATTCAACCGAGTTTAACAGCAGTAATCTTTACAACCCTTTCTTCGGGTGGGTCCAGTTCATTTCCCAAGGTCATGCAATCCAGCCATTCAGGTCCCACCAAGTCAGCTACTGGTCCATCTTACAATGGTCATGGGTCCCATTCCTCACACACCTTAGAAACGGTTAAAAAAGTCATATTTCTTTCATTCCATTGCAGCAAGGCACAGTTTTTGACTTGTTGTGGGCAAGCAACTTCCTTACTAAGTTGTATGTCTCTTCATGTCATTAGCATTTCCCTGTCTTAATCTTTCCTTAGCAAAAGTCTTTTGAGAACAATTTGAGACTTTTTAAATTACGGGGAAGCAGATAATGAAGTAACTAAAGGATCACACTTTCACAACTGTTTGGTTCTTGGCTTTATCAAGAAACCTTAACTTCTCTTTGCAGTGCAGTTCTCTAACTATACGAAGTTGCAATATACAATTGGGTCATCTGGGTTGTCTCTGTTTTAACCAGGGCTCAATTGGAAGGCCTGAATTTTGAATATCTAGCCTTTCTCGGGGTGTTTTAATCAAAAGATTGGTACTTGTCTTCTCTTTTAAGAGTTTAGATTTTGAATGTGTAGGCAAGAACGATGCTGTGTTTATAATCTTCTCTTGTTGTTGCCCTTATGTTCGGCATTTGCACAATTTTGAATGTGTAGGCAATGGGGATGAGTCCTTGAATAAGAGTTGACAGTACATACATGAAAACCTTCATTTAAAGAAAGCAGTTACTGTAGCTTCATCGCTTGATAGTTGATTCATATATAAATGGTTAGAAGGAACAAGAAATCACTAGATGGTTAAACAATGATTCCCGGAAAGCATAAAGAATTTGGATGTGTAAACCAAGATCCATAAGAGTCCTATCCCTTTTCTTTTTCAACTGGGGAATGTTTTCCCCCCTCTATGATCCCTAAGAGGTTGCTGAAGTCCATATCTAGTTTTAAACACTGATCAGACATTCTTCATTTCTGCCAGCAGTTTGATTTTCATGATATCTTTCCTTTTTGTCTGGTTTTTGTTTTCATTAAATGGTCTGATTGTCTCAGTGCTTGTGGGCATGCAAGGACAGAATTATAAGACAACCCATATCGGAGCAATACGAAATAACCCGTGAGCAAGTGCCTATAAAAATGGAGCAGACAGGAAGGTTGAAGCACGCAGCCGCGCGGTGAGCACAAAGCGAACTATTCTTTCGCCTTTTACTAAAGAATACCGTGTGCGCGCCGCAATCAGCGGCATACGCTTATTTTTGGAGGGTTCTTTTCCTTGTGGGAAGTACCCTAACTGGACAGTTTAAAGTTATGCTTCCCTTAAATAAATTATCGTAGAAATATTGTCTATGTGTCGGTAATTACCATAAATTCTTGTCTTTTTGTCCAAATTGGGAGGGTGTTAAAATATTTGGGTCATTAGCTCCTCGTCCTGTCGACATTGGCCTATGTGGAGTCGCCAGAACTCAGCTTTTTTTAAAAGAAAATATTACCACCGGGATTCTATTATCATAGATAGGCGCAGCAAGCTCGCTTCCCACATTTCATTCTCTGCTCTCAACCGGGTTTAAACTCATCTCATACAAACAGACGGTCTCTATAAAATAGTAAAGATCTTCTAATGCTATGCCTAAAAAAAAGTAAGCCTAAAATCCTAAAAAAAAAGAGAGGGGGCTAAGCGCCTTAAGGTGGTCTCAGGCTATTTACATTCGGTGGGCCATAGTTGGAGGATCCATTCCTTCATTGGCCAAGCGTTCGCCTTGGTCACTCACTACGGCATTAGCTACACCGATTGACGCTGCCCTCACTCGCCGATCCCCGATTCACTTCGCCCAAAACAAACAGAAAAGGAAACAAAGAAGCGATATGAAGGAACCTAAACAAAGAGTCTCCGGACACCGAAAACTCATCACGTGGATGCGAAGGTGGGTTCCTCAGTAAGCCTGGTCAAGTCCAGCTCATCAACAACATCTTCCTCCCTCTCTGTCGTTCCCACAGGTAACCCAACACAGCGCCATCTCATGGAAAACAACCAGCTTCATTTTCAGAATCCAAGCTTCCCCTTCCTTCGCTCCCCCCGTTTCTCTTACTGGCGGGCTTCATTTCGTAAGCTATATAAATAGAGCCATTCTGTGAAGGGTAAGCGAAAAAGTTAGTTCCTTGACCCGATTCTCTATTCAATTCATCTCTATGCCTATACGAGTTGATGTCAGGTCAGGTGGAACCCTGAACTCCATTGTTCTTTTGGAATGAACACACCACACGGAACGGGTATACCTGGCTTGTAATCAGCTGTCAGACATTGCTTGATACTGTCAAATACGCATAGGTATGTATTCCTTCTTAGTATAAATTAGATTCTATTGCCAGTCAGTCCTATGATGAAGAATAGCATGTCTTTGTAAAAGAATCATCAATGAGAAACCTGAGATTTCTGTGTAACAACTTTTCTATTCACTGTATTAA
>Ga0325403_1006685_pt1 | contig 10997 bp, 8 predicted proteins | sample PopdelMetagenome_19_FD_205665 | JGI IMG/M metagenome (GOLD analysis project Ga0325403, IMG submission 205665) | Populus deltoides microbial communities from Bellville, Georgia, United States - Xylem-PdKOR-R4 | ecosystem: Host-associated > Plants > Phyllosphere > Stem > Wood/Secondary xylem...
AATTTTTTTCTTCACATGAAAAAAAAAAAATGCTAACATGATGCAATGTTCTTAAAAAAAAAAAGTAAAAAAGAAATCAAGATTTTGTATTTAATACTTTTGGTTAACTTAGATAATAAGAATAAAAAATTACGACTACAAAAAAAAATGATAAAAAAATTAAAGAAGTAAAAAAGAAAAAAAAAACCTTGAATCAAAACCGTTCGAGTTAGCTTATCAAATCCATGACCTGATCACGCCGTCGAGAGCATGTTAAAAAAAAGTATAATGTCATTTATCAAATAACCCAATACTCAACGATGAAATTGAAAAAAAAATATTTAATTAAAAAACAAAAAAAATATAAGTCAACACAGGTTAATCCGCTAACCTTACGACTATAGACATAGAATTGTTAATGATGGATAAATATTTCTTACAAATGCATTAATATAGGATAAATATCTCTAACACAAATATTAATGAGGAATAAATATATCTTACACATGTATTAATTTGAGATAAATATCAATGACATAAATATTGATAAGGAATAAATATCTCTTACACATGTATTAATATGATGGAAATATGGTAAATCATGAGAGATTTTTGCACACTTAAAGGTGTAGTAGAAGTAGGATCCAAGCTAAGAATGGCTTAGGTCGATGAAAAAAATCTTGAAAAGCTTGCGCAGGGTCCTAAAAATCAGGCTCAAGGGGTTGTGTCCGGGTCATGCGGTTGAACCCGAGAGGAACCTAAACGGGCCTGGATGCGCTGGTTTGGTAGCTTATGGGCCCAAACATGTCGTCTAGGCCCGCAACACCCATGCTTGGGCGTTAGGCTCGAGAGAAGCCCCGACCCCATGGGTGGCTGGGCCCTAGCTTTTTGGGCTTATTAAATTTGGTTTGAGCCAACAAATATTTTTTGGGAAATATTGAGAAATTTGGATCCATAAATAACCTCTCAATTTTTTATGGTATTTTTATCGCAAAGACTTAAGAAATATACATATTTTCTTTAATGGAGTCCTTTATTTTTCTCCATTTGAGAGAAATAAGGAATATCTCAAGACACTTCACCAGAGTATTTACTTGTAGAGTACCATCACAAGTGAAAGAATGCTCATTCCAACTGGAAAAACACCTAGAGAAACACTTTAATTTCATCCTTAAGGATTTGCAAAAGGTCATGACATATGTCACCAATCCGACAAAGGATAATGAAGACGTCCCACTATATAAGAACTTCCCTTCATTCCATTTCTTTTCACATTTGAAGCTCCACTTTCTAGAACTTATTTTGCTAAGGTGTTCTGACGTGTGAAGTGTGTTCTTGGTGGAGAGTAATTGCGTAAAGTGTAAGACCTAAAGTCAACCCAACCCAACCCTAAGTCAGCCCAAACCCAATCTAAGTTAACCTAGGCATATAAGGAAAAGTTGCAAGGGGATTATTTTTCTCTTTTCTAATTCTTATGGCCATTATAACCCCCTCCCCATCAAACCAAGGATTTCAGTTTATGATCTTGAGTTTTTCGGGTTCAAGAAAGGTTGAAGTAGCAAGTAAGTGATTCTCTCTCTCATATTAGTTTCGATTATGGTTTGTTTATGGAAAGATTAAAGAAGAGATTAGGTTTTATAAGGATTTGAAGTTTATTATTTTAAGATTAATTCATGATTATTAAGGGTTTAATGTTAAGTGATTAATTTTGAGTATGTTGTTAAAAATAAGGATTTATGAGTTGATTTGTTTAAATTGATTTTTTTATAGGTTAAGAAATCCATTTCAATCTTGCTGGAAAATCTGGATAGAATGGTCTTGAGGTTGAAGATGGAAAAATTTTATTTTGGTCCTTGATTTATGAAAATTACAATTTAGTCCCTAAATTTTGAAAAATTATAATTTGACCCCTGATATGTTTTTTGAGGTTAAGGATGATTAATCTCAGTTTGATAATTGATTTGAAATATTTTCAGTTTGGTCCCTCAATTTTAGGGATTTAAATTTTAGTCCCTGAACTTTTAAAAAATTATAATTTGTCCCTGGTTTGTTCTGGACAGAATTGTGGATGGTTTATAGGTGAAATTTCAGTATTGTTATGTATATACAGTTTGGTCCAGTTTTGGTAAAATTATGTTTTGGTCCCTGTTTTGGAAAATTATCATTTTAATCCCTAAACCTGGTTTTCTTTCATGCATTGGAATATTTTATTTGTGTTGTATTGAGTATATTTCATATATTTGTTGTAGGTTCTCCTAACGATCATCAATAGGTTTTTCGGATCTTTCATCTGATATTATTTTTCATATATATTTTTCCAGGTGAATGAGATAATCTTTAATATGCATATAATATAAATAAATATGTATGTTGATTATACGATGAGTACAACTAGTTAATTTCTTGAATATTTACATATGTTGCTTTATTTCCCAAGTACTCATTCATTCTTGAATTTACATTCGCAATCTGTCGAACTAAATTCTATTTGATATAATATACGTTTCTTTGATGATTCTGTGGATATCTATTATGCCTTAATATAGGACTTGTCAGTAACTCCATGCTAAAGAAGAGTAGTTAGCCTATGTGCAAATAGTGTTCTATATACCTAGCTGGTAAGAGAGGTATCAGTCTGTGACGACTGATCATCCCACAATGGTCACCTTCGGGTGTCATCTGATATCTGACATGACTTTATGATAATATGTTTAGTATGTATATGTATATGTATATGTATATGTATATTAAGATAAATCGACTTGAAAACTATTAATAACTAAAATGTATATTAGATGTTATTCCCTCACTGAGTTAGTTGAACTCGCCCCTCATTTTTAATATTATTTCAGGTTCTTAGTTTCTGATAGCAGGTGAACTTTGTTGAGTGTTCCTGCTCTTCAGTTTTGGTCGGTATGCCTTGCTTGTTTTGTGAGGCTTTCTTAACTTTGTTTTGATTCGATGTCTTAGCCGCTTCACTGTTATCTTGTTTTAATTAAGTTTGGATTTTAACAATGTATTGAGTATTATAAATTATTGTTTTTGTTTTAATTACTGATGAGAAGTTTTGAAGTATCTTTTGGTTCCATTAGTTTTGAATAATATAATATTTCTGAAGATTATAAAATGCTGTGTATTTTTGAATAACTTGTTTTTTTGATGTCCGTTCTGAGGCTTAACGTAGGTGGGGTGTCCTTTTGACACCGTTCCTACGTTGCTGGTCATAAACCCAGGATTTGGGTCGTGACATGTGTAGCCTTTGTGTAAAGTATGGTATGGTAACATAGCGTGGAATGAAGTTTAGAGGGGTTCATCTTGAGATAACCTACTTATACGTAACATTTTTCATAAAATAGATCTAAAGAAAGGGAAATAGGTAGCCTCTAATTGTGGTTCTATATTTAGACTAGGACCACCATAAACTAAAGGTTCTAATAGGGGGTTGGGAATGATTAAAAACATGCCAAAGACTAGGGAGTTGGCGCCTATCCATTAGGGAACTTTATATTACTTAGGGCTTCTGAAAATATAAAAGAAAGTAATTTGACTACCGAACAAATAGTCGGGGCTAACAACAAACAGAGAGAGGGGTATTTGGGCATAATCCCCCACGAGTCGGAGAGGATTGGTAAACAAACTATGAGTTCTCATCAAGGTCTATATGAGATCATTGCACCCTACTTGATGTTTGACCTGAAATTCCACTTTTTAAAACTTCTCTTTAAGTTATTTTGCTAAGGTGTTTTGACATGTGAAATGTGTTCTTGGTGGAGAGTAATCGCGTAGAGTGTTTGGCCTTTGTGTTAAGCATGGTAACTTGGCTTGGAATGGAGTTTAAAGGGATTTGTCTTGAGGTAACCTATTTATACTTAACATTTTTCATAGAAATAGATCCAAGGATAGGGAAATAGGTAGCCTCTAGTTATGATTGTATATTTAGACTAGGACCTCCAGAAACTAGGGGTTCTAATAGGGAGATGGGAATGATTAAAAGCATGCCAAGGACTAGGGAGCTGACGTTTGTTTATTGGGAAACTGTATATTACTTAGGGCTTCTAAGGACACAAAAGAAAGTAACTTGACCACTGAACCAGGGCTAACAACAAACAGAGGGGGGTATTTGGCCATAATCCCCCACGAGTTGGAGAGGATTAGCAAACAAACTAGGAGTTCCTATCAAAGTCTATATGAGATCACTGCACCCTACTTCATGTTTGATCTAAGATATATCTTCCCTTAATAAAGGTTCGTGAGGGATTTATTATTCCATTACAACATTAGTGTTAACCAGCTACATCCTAATGGATGGGTTTTACTAAAGGCTTTTGAGGAGTATTTTGTAATGATAGGGTTAGAGCCATCCGAAAAAATATTTAGGAACTATTAAACCCTAAATGGTTGCCCTCAAGGTGGCCATAATGTTCGTTAGCTCTTCACCTTCTCTAGTTGACCTAAAAGCTCTATGAAAAACATACTAGAGGGTAAGACCATCCATGTGAAGGGTGGCATGGGAGATGGCTAATAATAAGGCATACTAGAAAAGTTCTCTAGGGTAGAGATTAGAGGTATAAGGTTGTCCTTCTTTCTGATAAATTTCTGAGGCAGATACTAATATAAAACCGAGTCTAAGTAGCTTTGACAAGGATGTGTACATGAACATGGAGAGATCTTTATTTCACTAAAACATGAATCCAATGGTGAGATCTTCCTTTCACTATAACGTGAATGTAATAGTAAGGGGTAATACCTGAAGAGTAGGAAGGGTTTGTAAGATTTCATACTTGGTATGTAATTCAATATATTTATCGTGTTTTAACTTTATTTTAAGGAAGATCTATCTTTGAAGGAAGAGTTCTAGGAAGATATTAGGGGAGAGGAGGTTAAGGCTAGAGAGGAAAGTGTAGAGGTTGAGGAGGCATTTAACTCATAGATTGCAAAGATAAAAGAGGTTTATCAAGAGATGGACAATAATTCTACTGATGAGCTTATGTCTGAGCCTACCACCAATGAAAGAAGTCAATCCTTAGTTTTTAGAGGGACGAGAGAAAACATTCCCCCTGATATTTGAATTAAAGCTACTATGAGAGCTGAAAAGAGAAGAGTGCCCTCAGAACAAGGGCCTCATGATGTTATTGGGAATATAACACCTATTTTTATGACCGTGTCTCCACCTACGACTATACTTAGCCAGTGACCACTATCATCAGGGCTCTCGTCAAAAGCTTCACACCCCAGGCTAGATTGTATGATCTTAAGGCAAGCTCTTTTTATGTTAGGCCAAGGATTGGTTTTGCAGATCCTCTTGCATTACCCTTGTATGAGAAAGAGAGGAATGTCTTGCGGTATTTTATTAGAGCGAAAGATATCATCTTGGGGGTTGATAGCTTGGTGATTGTGGACATAATAGAAAAACTCTTGGATCACCTTCTCAGATGTCAAGGAATTGTATGATCGAAGTTTTGCTTGTCATTTTGGTCTTACTAAACAACTTCTTCTTTATGTGATAATTTTCTTAGTAGACACACTTGGATTTGTCATTGTTTTCTTACTAACATCTCTTTGTTTTGTTTTAGGGTTTTCTGATGAATGTTTGTTCTTAAAGGCGTTGGATTGCCAAAAGGAACCAAATAAGGATGATTTTGGCTTAGTTAAAGGAAAACTAAAAAAAGACTTAAGACCTTAGAGAGGAAAAGACGTAGTTGAAGACTTAGAGCGTGTTTGGCAGTGTGGTTGCGGGTGTTTTTCAAATAACTTTTCGTGCCAAAATGCATGCCAATGATGTTTTTTCATTTTTTAAAAATCATTTTTGACATCAGCACATCAAAACGATCCAAAACATACAAACCATATTCAATTTTAGTAAAAAAAAAAATTCAAAATTTTTGGAAACGCAGCCGCAGCCTCGTTCCCAAACATAGTCTTAGTTAAGAGAGATTAAGGAGGCTTATGATATCTATATTCGCGATACCCAATAAGCCTATAGGATAAGCAGAGGATAGAGATCAACAAGCATCCAAACCAAGTCCCATCCTAGAAAAGGTTTGTTTGGTAGAGGATGAGTCATCCTCCCTTATACAATCCTATAAGGCTTCAAAGGCAAAAATGACAGCTTTAAAGATAAAACTAGTGTCAACAAAGAGGGCCTCTCGAGAAGAGTATGCTTGGTGAAAAGCACCGAACTTATCTAATAAGTTCTTTACAATATTTAAAGGATCTCAAGCTTTAGATATGTACATTGTCGATAAGGTATTTATGGTTATATCCAACATCCATTTTTATCATCTGTGAATGAGGATAACAGTGGACTTCTTAATTGTATTAATTTGACCCTTACCCTATTTTTTATTTTGCCAATACTTACCCGGGTCGAGCAGTTATTGCTGCTTATGATGAGTACTTGGCAGATGAGTTTGGGGATTGATGGTAGACGTAGCCTTAGTGAGGAGTAGTAGTCTCTAGTGGAGAATGATAGTCTTCTTAAGAATTATCCCTAATCTTATAGGGGTTTCTGTTTATATTAAGTATTTTCATTTTTATTGTTAAGTTTGTATCAAATACATTGATTTTATGAATGTATTAATATATGTCATCTGATTTTATCTCGCTAAGTATGTTTAATCTTTCTTCATACTTGTTTTTAATGATTTAGATTTATAAAGGTCCAAAGCCTCATATATACCTAAGGTATAAAGCCTTTCAAAGTAGAGGAGTTAATGTCCTTCATCAAGTAACCCTTTTATTTAAGACAATAGAACTACCAAATCTTGGTGAAACTCATATTTAAAACAACTTTAATGCTCAAGACTGGACTTGGGTCATACATAGAAAATCAAGGGTGGCTAGCAAACAATCTCAGCCCAATAGGTGTCGGGCATGTATAGAACTTGGGCATGCGAAGTGATAAGCCATGTTAGAGAAAACTTATAGTTAAATTTATTATCCTCTTAACTGAAACCTAGAGGAGACTCTTGGTTGCAGTTAATACTTAAAGTAGTCTGGCAATAACGTGAAGCAAGAGAGTCCCTTAGAGAGTTTTATCTATTTGAGGTTGTACTATCAAATGGAAGGCATGTGGCCTCCCTAGTAATAGCGTGAGACCTGGAAGCTCCACTTAAGAGTTGTGTCGATCCTAGATTGCACTAGCGAGTGAGAGGCTCGTGGCCCTCATGGCAATAGCATTAGACCTAGAAGCCCCACTGGAAAGTTGTGCAAATCCTAGATCGTACTGACATGTGAGAGGCTTGTAGCCTCCCTAACTATAGCATGAGGCCTGAAAGCTCCACTTGAGGGTTGAATGATAATGATAATGATATATTTTATTTATGAAAAAAAATTACATATCTATCCATTATGATATGTTTTAAGATGATGTGAATGTCAAGTGTGAAGGAGTTCTTCCTTTTCATATCTTAGAGGTGGTAGGTGTTTGTTTTTACTATCATGATCACTTTAAAAAGGTCATCCTATTTTTAGGTTAGTTTACCCTAACTCTACATATTGCTTGTCATTTCTAAATTTTTTAGTATTAAGTCTCTAAATTTAAACCTTATGTTTTTAACCTTAGCGTTGTGGTGCCGAATAGTTTTATGTCGATAGGTTCTGCTCATCACTACCACGGTCATCAGGATAATGGTCCCAAGTCCTTGCTCATTTCTTTTTAAGGATAATGGGTGACTTTTGGACACGGAAACCCAGTTTCAGCTGGTATTGTGGCCTTAGTGGCATATGTGATGAAGAATGGAGTTTTCCTAATGGATGTTTTTTTAGTCATTTTGTAGGCCCATAAAATCTTCTTATGTTTTTTCCCACTTTAACTTGGCTTTTTCATCTTATTTTTTAGCCCATTGAGTTAGACTTTGTTGGTGAGCTTGGCTTGACCATTGATTTGGGGATGTGACACTAAATAAAACTTTTGAACAATATGGAGTCTCTAACATTGCTATTTCATTTCATGGTTGTCAAATTGCATCCTATTATTGGTTATCAAGACTTTAGGAAGTCCAAATTGACATATAATATTCTTCCAGATGAAAAAGATCACTTTATTGGCGATTATGTCTGCCAAGGCCTCAACCTTTATTCATTTGATAAAGTAGTCAACAAGTACTAAGAAAAATTGTTTGTTACCTGTGATCTTAGAAAAAAAAACCCAAAATATGAATCCCTCATTAAGAGAAAGGCCAAGAGAAGACTATAATTGTCATCTCTGCAAAAGGCTAGCAAGAGACTAAGGTAAATCTTTGGTATTTGTCACATCTTCTAGTCAAGTTTATGGCATCACAAAGCATAGTCGATAAGTAGAAACCTGCTCGGGTGGCAAGAGCTTTGCAACCCACATGAAGGTTATATATCATTTTATTGATCTCTATTAAAACATATATGCTTTCTTCAGGGATAGACACTTAATGAGTGGAATAGAGATGGACCTTTGGTATAGGACATCATTATCAAAAGGTTTCTCGGTGAGCAGGTGATGTCTTATAGGTGTTAATCAATCCTTACCACTAGCAATTAGGGCAATCACTAGTTTCTCTTCCCCTATACTTGGCTTCTCTAAAGTTTCAGTCCACATTTCTATAGGGGAGCTCTTCTAAATCGAAGCTTGCAAGTTTGGATAAAAGGTATGCCTGATTATTATCTTCCCTTATTAATGGTGATGTATAGAGGAGTGGAAAGCCTCTTAAGATATACCGAACATTTATGAGCTAGTCCTTTCTTATTATTTCTTAAGTTTGGGTTCCTATTAAGGGAATGATTCCACTTGGAAGATCCTTCCAGATGACTCTTCTTGTAATAAAAATAGGGGGGGTTTATGCCACAACACACTTGTCTCTTCCACCCGTATATAATTCTTCATAACTTACTTCATCTAAAACAAGCTTCTGTCTAGCAAGGCATAAAGCTTTCATCATAAAGCACATTTTCTTACCTCACTTATTAAGGTCACGGGCTCAAACAACTCTTTCACCTTGAGCATCTCCTCATTGAATCTCTTCGAATATGTCGTGTAAACTCATTCTCTCACTAGGCAATCCTAAAGAGCTTCATAAAGCTTCACTTAATGAGTATACTTATGCTAAAACACCATATTAGTTTGGCATATAAATCATTGAAACCTCCAATAGAGCTTGTCTACAAATTATTATATCAGGCACGCGTGGATCCACAAAAAGTTATATGAATGATCTTGCAAATTATATTGTTGTCCTAGATGACCACCTCCAAGCTATTTCATATATTTTGCACATGTTCCCTTAGGTCGGTGTAATTGTCTAGGCTTATTTTTGTAAAGATATAATCCCGAGGAATCCGGGTATTTAAAACTTGTTTGGACAAGGAAGAGCCCCGTACTTGGCGAGGGCTATAAGCATTTTTCAAGATGCACTCAAAGACTAACCATCTCTCGATCCTTTGTCTACGAGTAATCTTGAGCAGAATGACAGGATTGATAACTATCATCTATCCCACAATAATGAGAAGAATCACTCCTTGAATACACGTTATGTACATGGGTATCATGATGACACGAACAACCTCTTGTAGGGCTTGATGAACGTTGAGGCTAAACATTTTCTTGAATGTAGTTTTGCCCTTGAAGTAATGTAACTATCTGCAGGTGTAGGGAACGACTGGTGACGATGGTATTGATGCATCTAATGTCACCGAGAGTGCCAATACTTGTTGGGGTATCAAGATTTGATTTTGCCCCTGGGTTGCTAACACCACTTGAGTTAAGATTTGCATTTGATTAATGAGTTGTTAAAAGTCCAACTAGATAAAAGTGCTTGTGATAACAGGTAAATCCGTCACGTCTTGGTCCAGGTGTGTCTTGTTGTCTGCTATAAAATGACTTAGAAATATAAAAAAAAACAAGTTCTAAAAAGAAATTGATAGCTTTTTGTTTATTTTTCCCATAGACAACGCCAATTGATGACATTTTAAAACCTAAGATTCTTTGGAATAGGGTTCTTTGGTGGTTGAATTATGGGTTAATTAAGTGTTCATTCAATTAAATCCACTATTCACAGTAAAGGGAAGATATATCTTGATGAAAGTCTCTTGATACCTACAAAAACTCCTATTTGGGTGGATCTAGGGACCCTTGAATGCTTAAGTTAGTATTGTTGTAGAGAAAAAAATAATAAATATGCTAAAAAAACATTAAATTATAAGAACAATGTTGTTTATTTGTATTTTGGTATGAAATGAATATTCAGTAAGAAGATGATATATGTGTTTAAGAATAAAAATTATGAATCTCTTACCTAGGTGATTTAAGAAGTATTTATACCTCATGAACCTTATTATTTTGCTTGAGAGAGAGAGGGTTGGAAAGTAATTATACCCTTGTAATATTAATAAGAGATAAATATCTCTTATATATGTATTAATGTGAGATAAATATCTATGACACAACTATTAATGAGAAAAAAAAATCTCTTACACATGTATTAATGAGATAGAAATATAGTAGGTCATAGAAGACTTTTGCGCACTTATAGGTGTAGGAGGAGTAAGATCTAATCAAAGAACGACTTGCGTCGATGAAAAAAATCTTGAGGGGCTTGCACAAGGACATGAAAAATCAAGATCAGTGGGTTGTGCTCGAGTTATATGGTTGAGCCCGAAAGGCGGCCAAGCAGGCCCAGGTACACTGGCTTGGCACCTTATGGGCCCAACATGTTGAATGGGCCCATAACATTTGATCGGGGCAACTGGGCCCAAGTATGCTGCCCAGGCCCGTGACTTTTTTAACCCATTAAATTTGGTTTGGGCCAGCAAAAATTTGGAAAATCATGAGAAATCTTGATCCATCACCTTCCATTCTCCCGTACTTGTTCTCCTTAGGTCAACAAATAATGACGAATGCTGTGTGATGAGGTTTATTCCTGGAAAAGACTTGGTAAAACAAAATTGAGGACACCAGCGGTTGAAGTTACAGAAAACAACAAAAAATCAAATTAATCGGCCTTGAAATATGATCAAGTAAACATGAATGATTAATTAACAGAACAGTT
>Ga0325403_1006688_pt1 | contig 10995 bp, 9 predicted proteins | sample PopdelMetagenome_19_FD_205665 | JGI IMG/M metagenome (GOLD analysis project Ga0325403, IMG submission 205665) | Populus deltoides microbial communities from Bellville, Georgia, United States - Xylem-PdKOR-R4 | ecosystem: Host-associated > Plants > Phyllosphere > Stem > Wood/Secondary xylem...
TTTGGAGCGGAAGCTTTGACTGGTGGAGGACAGGACCCAGATACCTCGTTTTGCTTTCTTGATTTCTTGTTGACATTATGATCTTCAGTGGTTGGTTTGCCACCTGTTAAAATCGCAGAGGAACTTCTGGTCCTCAACGTTCCAACACCGATATACTAAATATAGGTTGGAGCCATGAGAAGTGTTTCTAGCTAGGGTCAGTTGGTTAATTGAAAGAAAAGAGACTAGGTTTTCTTCTAGTCTTCTATTTAAACCAGGAAACTGTTAGCAACACTTTTTTCTTTTTTTTGAGAATGGTACGTTTTAGTTTTGTTGAGATAGGGAAAGGTTTTCTAGATATAAAAGTATTGGTGTTTAGAATCCTTATTCAAGTAGTATTTAGAATTCCTATGGGAATATGATATTTTGAGCTTATAATTTACCTATAAATATAAGAACATGTATTCAGAATATCAATAAATATGAAATGAGAGGTTAAATGGTTGAGTACCTATAAATATAAGAAATCTAAGGAACCGTATTCAAAATATTAATGAATAAAAGATGAGAGGTTAAATACTTAGGTATTTTAGTGTTTTTAACGATTGGTATGAGAGCCTTTATCAAAGCAAGGAAAAAAAACACAATAGCAGCATCAAGTTTTCATAGCAGTGAAGTTCACAACAACCTTCATAGACGAGTCAACCTTTGCAAAATAACAAAGCAACAGCAGCATCAACAAGCAAATCAACAACTAATTGTAAAGAGTTTGGGATCAAAGAGTTTGTTTCTTCTATGGTTTCAGATTCGAGCCCTGTGGTTGCTAATATGATAGTCACTGAAAGCTTACATGGTTATTAATTTCAGAACCCGTGAGATTAGTCGAAATACGTGCAAGTTGACCCGGACACCTACGTTAATTAAAAAAACAACAACTAATTATAAAGAGTTTTATAGAGGTAAATAATGATTGACCAAGTCGGGATTAACAAGGTGAAAGGAATGCAAAAATTAGTTCATTATTTATCCGCAGGTAAAAATGGACTCTAATATGCCTAAAGAAAATATTAGCCAGAGAAATAAAATTCAAAGCAGTGAGTAATGGAAACTACAAGTTAATAGTGGATTGTTGCCCAGTTGTCACTACAACATCACTCTTTTGTTTATACAAGAATTCTTTTATGAATATATTTTGTTTGTATTGATTCCTTATTTAAAAAAGTCTACTGTAAGCCTATATATCGCCATACAGATACTTAGGAAGCAGTCGCTTAACTTATCCAGATCTTAGGATCTTTAACAAATAGTTGTTATTATTCTTTTGTATTTAAGCATTGGTTGAGATCAGAGAAAGATACGATTAACTTTCCGCCTCTTCATCTGTTATAAAGTTCTCATGGAATCAGAGCGTAAGTGTCAGCTGATCTTATCTTTTCTTTTTTCTGCGTTTTTTTATCAATCAACCATGACAACCACTTTTATTCAACCCACGATCCACAGCACCAATGAATCTCACAAAACAACTATAAAAATAAATGTTGCAACTAACTTGAGGGGTGTATCTTAACTCCTCAAGTCCTAGATTTATTCTGTAGAGGTCATTAGTTCGAATCCCATAAACATCAGAGCTACTGGAGACTTACATGGTTGTTAACTTCAGGACCCGTAAAATTAATTGAGATACGACACAAACTAAACCGAACACCAACACTAATAAAAATAAAAATTTTGCAACTCAATTTTTTGTCAAACTCATTTCAACAAACTAAATCTCCTAAAAAATACAATTCTATACACTCTTCATCGGAATTGGACACAATGATCTCTCGTTGATTTGGACACAACAGGAAGCTTGGACAACCCTTGCCAATATGCATGTCGAGCCCTCTCATGGATGCATCAAGAAACTAAAAGGCCAACTAAAGAATACCTCACAAGGATTACTAGGCATCACTAGTTTTTTTTTTTGTAAATTGTAAAAGCTCGGATAGATGAGCTTGCTCTTCTTGGAGTTCCATTTGCTGAAGAAGAAATTGTGGATAAAATCCTCGATGGTCTCATAGATTATATTATAAGGAAAAGGTGAGAGTTTTGCAAGACAAAGATACATCAATCATCTTTCAAGAACTTCATGAAAAACTACTCAATTTTGAGGCATCCCTTCAAATAAAAATACGAGAGCACTCATACTTCCCAGCCATTACAAATCCAATAAATCGCTCAAACAAGAACTGACGTCCATCCAACACCACGAGCGGGCAACCACAAGCTCACCTTGCAAACAACATTTCATACACCCTAACATGGCTTTTGGATAGTAGCAATCCCAGCCACAACGGTGTTATTCTCTCTCAACCACTACCTTCCTCACAAACATAACCCTTACCCCACTCTGTAAACCCATCTTCAACAGCTACAACCATTGTTCTTCTCACTCGTGAAAACACGCTAGCCACCAATAAATTGTATCACAATTATTATTGTCAAAACTGATGGTCACAATCGACCATTGTTCACTCATGACAGCCTAAATCTCTTTCTCCCCAACCCGCAAAACCTCCTCTCAGTCAAACACCCATAAGACCTATATTCCTTATCTTAGCTGCCCCTTAAAAGCAAGAAGCCAGACAAAAAAAAAAAACCATAAATCAATTTGATCTTCACAGTCTTTCATTTCTTTTGCTGGTAGGTTTATTAATTAGGCGCATTATGAGCATGTGCGCTCCAACCTGGAAAAGTAATTAGGCAAACGTGTGTATCATACGCATTCCGTTTGGAATTGGTCCAATTCCAAACAGATTTTTCCAGCAATTTATGGTGTTTTACCACGTCGAAGGTCAATTTCAAACACTGAATAATGATTCTTGTTATTTGTTTTTAAATTTTGTGTATATCACTATTTGTGTATTTGATTTACATTTTGTAATACTTAGGATTATTTTTTAGTAATAACTTTCTCATAAAAAAAAAACAATATAATGAAAGGGGCCTATATATAAAAAATAATACAAGAAAAATTGTTTTATTATTTTTTATGCTATTTAAACATTAGTTGTAATAATTTGGACTGGGTCAACATGATTCTATCAAGGCAAAATAAGAATAATAATCATCAAGTTTATTTTGAAAACTAATGAAAATAAATGGGATAAAGTACAATCCTATTTTTAACTTCCTTATGGATTTAATGTTTATTTTAGAAATCACTTAGATGATATTTTTTTTATATAGAAACCGATGTCAAAACATAGTTAAAGACAAGTTTCCATTTTAGGCGACCAATGATAGCGTTATAAATCTCCTTTTAAAAAGGACCATTGTCAAGATTTTTAATGAATAACCAAATTGACGGGTCTTTATTTTTAGAAATCGATGTCAATGTTTTTCACAAAATTAGATTAAAAAAATAGCTAGGATAATTAATGACAATAAAAAAAGGGATAAATTTAGAAGAAAACATATAGTAAGGTAATCTTTTATAAGAAAAGATATTGTAAAAATGACATTGTTTTTCCTTAAGTATAAGTAACCCCTTACTTGAATCTCTAGAACTAGTGTATATTTTAGGATCCCTAATTTCCTCTAACTACTAAGTGACAACTCTAATTTTTTTTCAATATATATTTAGTCATCACCACGATGTCCACCGAGGTGCAATATAAATAATATTCTCTATGTTTCTACCATATATAGGAATTTAATTTCAATATTTCAATTTTGCACCTCAAATAATTTTTCCATTAAATTCTTACCAACTACTTTTACTTTTTTTTGTAAGGAACTTTGTAATGGAGCAACATTATTGTGAGGACAAACTAAAGATGGTGTATATAAGAGGTCAATCTCTTCATCTCTGATAAAATTTTCTAGCATGAAGACCTCAACATTTATGTTGCATTATAGATTAGGATACCTTGCATTTCCAATTCTAAAACACATTGTTTCTACCAATCACCTAGTTTTATCTTCTTTTTTTTTGTCATCAAATTTCTCGTGTAATGTTTGTTTCTGTAATAAAAGTGACAAACTATCCTTTTTCAATTCAACACTTGTCTCAAAGCAACCACAGAGAAAAAATAGAATTGCTAAGAAAAAAAAAGTCTGTTTATTTTCACCAGTACCTCTCTGCGCTGACAGAGAAGGTATATATAGACTCATACATTGTTAGTTATTACATAAAATAAGGAAAGAAAAGATTACTATTCTATCTCCATAAATTCAGCAGCTAAATACTGAGGGGAATTATCAAGTGTAGCTATCAATTAGTTGGAGTTTTCTTTATCTGTTGAACTACTATTTTCATAGGAATTTGTTATTCTTTGGAAGTCCTTATCACCAACCATATTTCCTTTGATATGTCTGTGAGTATGATCATCCTTATTACTCCATAATTCTTCCTTGTCACTCCATGATTTGTGGGATAGACTCGTATGATTGTTGCTAACATGAGGCTGTAGGTTGCTAATAGCCACTAGAAATAATATTTTTAGAAGTCTACACCTCTCCAATTATCTCATATAATGACTCTAAGTATTATGTAATTTTTATTAATCACTTCATTAAATATATTTGGCTTTACCCTCTAAAGTAAAAATTAAAAGTAAAAATGTTTTCATAAGGTTTAAAGCCTTTGTTAAAAAAACATTTTGATATAAACATTAAAGCTTTCTACTCTGATAATGATGATGAACACATCTCCCTTGTTACTTTTCTTTCCTATAATGGTATTTCTCATCTTACCACTCCACCTCACACACCTGAACATAATGGTTATTAAAAAATAAAACATCTTTATATTGTGGAAACTGGTTTAACATTACTCAATCATGATTCCTTAATATTAGTTTATTTGTCTCGTGCTTTTGCAACTACAATCTACTTTATAAATCGCATGTCAAATCCCATATTGAACCTGTCCTCACCTTACCATAATTTTTTGGTACATCTCTAAATTAATCTAAACTAAGAATCTTTGGATACCTATGTTGGCTCTAGTTTAGATCTTATACTTCTCATAATCTTGAATCTCATTCTAAACCTTGTGTCTTTCTTGGTTATTCACCCACTTAAAGTGTATATTATTGTCTTGATCCTTTCACTTCTAAAATTTATGTATCAAGGCATGTCAAATTTGTTAAGAGTCAATTTCCATTCAACTTTCTATTTAGTTCACCCTCTCCTCCAACTCCTAACACCATCAACACTTAGATTTCTTCACCAATTCCAGTAAACTCAAGTCATTCACATTTTCCACTCATTATACCAGCTAAAGTTGAAGTCTCTCAACATCCTCTATGTGAAGCTTTCATAACCTTACCATTGCTTAAGCCTTTCTTTACCATCTCATATGCATCTCAAAACCCTTTTCCTACTCATATTATGATCATAATAGTAAAAAAATAACATTCATAAACCACTCAGAAAAATAAACCTTTGTACCCAACTCATCAAAATCAATGATTGTGAATCAACCACAGTAATTCAAGCTCTCAAAGATCTTAAGTAGCATCGAGACATATCTGATAAGTATGATGTGAGAGTTTAAAATGGAACATGGAAGCTCATTCCATATGATCACATTCATAATATTGTTGGAAGTAAATGGATTTTAAAAGTTAAACGTAATTCTAATGATTCTATTGACAAGTTCAAAGCTTGTTTAATTGCCAAAGGATTTCATCATTGACTAAGGGTAAATTATCATGACACATTTGATCTTGTAGCAAACCAACCATAACTCATATTGGTCTAAGTCTTGTTATGTCTCAATGATGGTTTTTAAGACAACTTGACATAAACAATGCTTTTCTTGAAGGCCATCTATTAAAAAATGTTTACATGACGCAACTACCAGGCTTTATTGATCAAGATAATCCATCTCATGTTTACAAACTTAAAAACGCAACATATGGCCTCAAACAAGCATCACAAACATGGTATCATGAACTCTACTCCTTTTGCATTAACTTTGGCTTCAAGAATTCTCATATTTATACATTTTTGTTTGTAGCTGATATTGATGGACATATTATGAATCTTTTATTCTATATTAATGATTTAATATTCACTAATGACAACTAAAAAATAATTAATTCTTTTATGCAAACTATTGCTCATCGGTTCTCAATTAAGGATATTGGGTTGTTTTTTTTATTTCTTGAATGTGGAAGTTATCCCAACCTAGCATGGTATTCAGCACTCTTGAAGGTGATACATTATAGATATTCTAACTTACACTCATATGATAAAAGTTAAGCCAGGTCTCACTTTTATTCCAACAAATCCCTCTCTCATGTTAAATTATGGTTCTCAATTGTCTGGCCCTATAGAGTACATAACTATTATTGATAGCCTTTAGTACTCTTGGTTACATAGTCCGACATTGCCTTTACGGTCAACAAACTTTCTCGATATATGCATCATCCAATAAATAAACACTAAGCTTTTGTTAAACGTTTGCTATGATATCTATTTGGAGCCATTAAACAAGGCTTACAACTATATAACCAATCACCAATAAAGTTATATGCCTTTTCAATTGGAAATTAAGCAAGTGACAAGGATAGTTTTTCTTCCTCAAGTTCTTATATAGTTTATCTTAGTCGAAATCCTATATCCTGAAGTTCAAAGAAGTATAGAACAATTGTTAGGTTAACCACTAAGTCTGAATATCAATCCATTGCTAACACTACTATTGAGTTAAATTGGATATGTAATTTTTTAACTGATTTTGAAGTTAAAATTCCTTGTTTTCTAATAATTTATTGTGACAATATTAGAGCTACACAACTATGTTCCAATCCTGTTTTCCACTAATAATGAAGTTTGTGGCCATAGATTTTCATTTTATTAGGGAACAAGTTTAATTTAGAGTTCTTATTGTTGCTCATGTCTCTTCTAGAGATCAAATTATTGATGCACTAACCAAACCTCTTCCTTATACTTGTTTTCTTGATCTTAAATTAAAGATTGGGCTTTTCTTCTAAGCTTCATCTTAAGGGAGCATAATAAAGGATTATTGCCTAGTTATCACTACAACATCACTTTTTTGTTTAAAGTATAATTCTTCCATGAATATATTTCTATTTGTATTGATTACTTATTCAAACAAGTCTACTGTAAGCCTATTGTCATCCATATACTTAAGAAATAGTTGCTTAAATGATTTAGATTTTAGGATCTTTAATAAAAAGTTATTATTATTCTTTTGTATTTAAGCATTGTAGAGATAAGAAAAGATACAATTAAATTTCTGACTCTCCATCTCTCATAAAGTTCTCACAAGTACTATAGCCAACAAAAAAAAAATACATTGTCAAAAAAAGAAATTATACTTTATAACTTTTATTCCGTGCATGGAACAAGGTTAATAAAAGTGTTTGTTAACACTCTAGTCGCTTGCTAGCAAAAACAAGATATACTCTGCATAGTAAAATAGAAGATTTGGTTCCAGTAATCTATAAATTACAGGATTAAAATCAATTTAGAAATATATTCTCAGAAGACACCATCAAGTTGGAGTTATTTGTTTGTAATCTAAAAGGCTTATTACTGTTGAAGTTATGGCACCAAAGTTGAAATTAATGTATCAGCTGTAGGTTATCTTTCATTAATGTCTATCTATTAGTAACATCACTATCTTGATATTGTTTAGTCAATTTTTACTTCTTTAGATTTGAAACTTATTTAGGATAAGTTACATAGCTCTTTAAATGAAAGAGTTTATGTTATTTATGTTTCTTAATTGTGTTGTGATTGATTTCATCTATAAAGAAAAGCTAAGGGATGGAAGTAACCTATGAAAAACATTCTACTCTTTGTTCTTCGCTGCAAGTTCTCTATTCTTTATTTTTCTAGTTATCATTAACATTCAGTTCTTTATATACCTATTATCAACAATTGGTATCAGCGCTTTCTTTGATCTTTGAAGGGATTGTGATTGAAACACGAGAGATTAGTGAGGTTAAATCAAAGCAATTTTCTTTGAAGGGATTGTGAGTGAAACACGAGAGATTAAGTTTTTTTTTTAAGAAATGGATTCTGCAAATTTTCCAGCAAAAACATTAGTATTCACAGGGCAAAATTTTGGTGTGTAGGCTGTGAAAATGAAAATTTATCTCAAAGCTTTTGACTTGTAGGAGATAGTGGAGAGCGATAAACCACCAACTCCACTAGGAAACAATCCTACGATCGCACATATAAAGTTTTTTAATGAAGAAAAGGCAAAGCGATTCAAAGTTCTTACCTGTCTTCATAATGTTGTGAGTGATGAAATCTTCACCAGAATTATAGCTTGTAAATATGTGAAAGAAACATAGGATAAACTAAAAGTAGAATTTCATGGAGATGAGAAGTCAAGAAAGATGTAAGTCTTGAACCTCAGAAGATAGTTTGAAGGACTGAAGATGAAGGAAACTGAGACTATCAAAGACTTCTCTTCTCAAATTTCAAAACTTGTGAATCAAGTGAGACTTTTGGGGAAGATTTTCCAGATTCAAGAATAGTGGAGAAGGTTCTAGTAAGTCTACCAGAGAAATTTGAGCATAAGGTTTGTTCTTTAGAAGATTCAAAAGACTTTTCAGAAATGAGTCTTCAAGAATTGGTTAATGCATTACAAGCGATAGAGTAGAGGCAAGCTTATAGACAAGAAGAAACAAGTGAAGGAGCTTTTGTTGCAGTTTCCAAGGAGAGTCAGGCTAAGAAATTTTTATAGGAATAATCAAGAAGGAAAAAGAGAAAGAGAAAGAAGTTAGCAATCAAATAACTAGTATCAGAACAACAAAAACATCATCACTTAAGGGAAAGAAAAGAGAGAACATTTTCCTCCTTGCAAATTCTGTCAGAAAATAAATCATCTAGAAGCTTGGTGCTGGCTTAAGAATGCACAATGCAGAAGTTGCAAACAATTTGGTCACATCTAAAGGTTCTGCAAAAACAAATCAGAAGTAGTGAAACAAGCTTATATTGCAGAAAATTCAGAAGCCAAGGAAGATTATTTATTCATGGCTACATTAGAACAGATGTGCAACACAGTAGAGGTAAACAATTCATTATGGCTTATTGATAGTGGTCGCACTAATAGTATGACTACAGATTTGAGTTTATTCAAAGATTTAGATAAAAGCTACATGTCCAAAGTCAGAATTGGCAATGGAGAGTATGTGAAGGTTGAAGGCAAAAGGGCGATTGAAGTTGAAACAATGTCAGGTATAAAACTCTAAAAAATATGCTTTATGTACCGTACCTAAGATTAATCAGAATCTAGTGAGTGTGGGACAATTACTGGAATCTAGCTACTCATTATCTTTTAATGATGGAATGTGCAATATTAGAGACAAGATGGGAATACTACTGCTCTCTACTAAGATGATGAATAGAAGTTTTAATATTGATTAGAAAGAAGCTTGTTTGAGTGTTAACACTTGTGTCTATACTGATTATGTTCTATGACACAAAATATTGGGGCATTTCAATTATGCTACTTTAAAAAGGATGTTTGATCTACAGATGGCTTCTGGTTTACCAGAAATACAAGAACAACATGATATTTATGAAGCTTGTTAGGAAAGTAGACTAGAATTGTTTTTCCTGATAATGCATTTAGAGCATCATCAAAGCTCCAGCTGGTACACACAGATATGTGTGGTCCGATGCACAATGAATCTTTGAATGATTCAAAGTACTTTTTATTATTTGTTAATGACTATAGCAGATTCTGCTGATGTTTTTGCTGAGTTTGTAAGATTTAAGATAGCAGTTGAACTAGAAATAAGAAACAAATTGAAGATGCTGAGATCTGATAATGAGGGTGAGTTTACCTCTCGAAAATTTAAAGGATATTTGGCAAAAGAAGGTATCAAACATCAGCTAACAGTGCCCTACACTCCACAACAGAATGGAATCAATGAGAGAAGAAACTGAACATTGATTGGAAACGACAAGATGTTTGCTATATGAGAAGAAAATGCCATTAAAATTCTGGGCAAAGGCAGTAAACACAACATCTTACCTTCTAAATCGTATAACCACAAGAGTGTTAAGAGATAAGACTCCTTATGAAATCTGGTATGGCTTTAAACCCAATGTTGATCATTTAAAAGTTTTTGGCAGCCCTTGCTATGTCTTGCAACCTGAAGTTAAGAGAAAACAATTTGACTGATATAGGAATTCTTATAGGCTATAACATAAAATCTAAGGCTTATAAAATCTATGATTTGAAATCTAATAAAGTTGTGATTCCTAGAGATGTAAAAGTTGCAGAGAATGGTACATGGAATTGGGAAGCTACATCAATTGAAGGGACAAAACAAGAGTATCAAATTGTACTGGATGATATAGAGGATGATGATATTGTCAATAACAAACCAGTAAGGGGGACAAGGTCTTTAGCTGACATTTACAGTAGGTGCAATGTTGCTGAAGTAAAACCAATAGATTTTGAAGAAGCTATCAACTCACAAGTATGGATAGCTGCAATGAAGGAGGAGCTTACAATGATAGAAAAGAATGAAACATGGATGCTGGTTGATAGACCCGTTCACAAGAAGGTAATTGGTGTGAAATGGATTTTCAAAACCAAACTGAATGCAGATGGGAGTATCAACAAGCACAAAGCAAGACTTGTAGTGAAGGATTATTCACAAGAGCCAGGTATTGACTTCACTAAGACATTTGCTCCAGTATCTAAGCTTGATACAATAAAGCTCTTACTTGCTCTAGCAGCATAAAACGATTGACATATTTTTCAATTGGATGTTAAGTCTGCATTTCTGAATGGTGTTCTAAATGAAAAAATATATGTTGAACAACTTGATGGCTTTGAAAAAGAGATCACATCAAACAAAGTATATCTACTAAAAAAAGGCTTTGTATGGACTTAAACAGGCTCCTAGAGCCTGGTACAACAAATTGGATGGGTATCTTTTGAGCTTAGGTTTTGAAAGAAGCATGAATGAAGTAACTTTGTATGTGAAGAATGTTGACAAACATACTCTGATCGTATCAATGTATGTAGAT
>Ga0325403_1006690_pt1 | contig 10994 bp, 3 predicted proteins | sample PopdelMetagenome_19_FD_205665 | JGI IMG/M metagenome (GOLD analysis project Ga0325403, IMG submission 205665) | Populus deltoides microbial communities from Bellville, Georgia, United States - Xylem-PdKOR-R4 | ecosystem: Host-associated > Plants > Phyllosphere > Stem > Wood/Secondary xylem...
CATTTCATTTAAGTCCTTAATTAAGTCAATTAAACTCATTAAAAGTTTAATTAAGTTCTTAAATGTAATTAGTTCTTTCGATTTTGATTGAATTGACTTTCAAACTTAATCTTACTTTTGATTAAGCCCTTTATCAAAAGCTTAACTAAGTCCCTGAACTTAATTATTTTACAAGTCTATCCCAATCTTCAATATCTTTATTATATTTGATCCTAAATTCTCATTGTTTTCTTCAATCAGCCCCCCATTGTTGGAATGGAATTCCTAAACTTTGTCATTTGGTCCATTTAGGTCCTTCAGCTTTCAATTTACGCAATTAAGCTCATCTTCAACCCATTTTTATCAACAATATTTCAAAATAACTATCCATTTGTGTTTTGATCTATTGCAGCTCATTTATTTGTGATCCAAAATATTTTTGGATTTTTTTATTTTTTTTGAATTTATGAATATTTTTCGAAGAAAAATATTTTTTTTCATAAAAAGAATGTTACGGGACTTAAAATTGGGTTATGACATAACTAAATAAAAAATTAATTCTAAAAACTGTCCAACAATATTGCTAGTAAAATAAACTAAAACACATAGGTGTTTTATTATAGCTAGCATTGTTCACCCACTATCATTTCACTATCTATATCCATTTTTTTTTTTGTTTTTAATATCTAGTATGATTTAATAACATTCCTTATTTTAATATTTAATACAATGTAATAGTATGCATGGAATGCTATTAAAAGAATCATATAATGTAATAGAATTAATTACAAATCTCTCATTTCAGATCATTATAATTTTATTTACTATTATGTAGTTTTTTAAAGTATCAAGGATATCCAATTTTTGACATAAATTATACAATGTAAAAAAAACATATGTCTTTTATTATAGATTAATTGATCATCCTCTCACGTTTCATTGTTCACATTACTATTTATAGCAATTATTTCCTTTTAGGTCCTCGAATTTCTATTTTCTTATCGATTATCCTTTCAAGTTATGTTGGTATTGTTTTATGTGTTGGGATTTATTTTAATTTGCATATTCTGGCATATTCAATGTGTCATAAAATATTCTAATATTAAATTAAAGTTTGATTTTATGAATTAAAATTTTAGGTTATTGTTATAACAACAAAAAAAAAAACAAGGATCATAACTAAAATGTAAAAAAAAAAAGGGTTGTTTTTTAAAAAGCACAAAAAAGTTCAATTTCATCCCTCAGGTTTCAAATTATACATATTTGGTCCTTGTTATTTAAGGTTTTTATGTTTCAACTGAAAACTTTATTTTTGGTATGTTTCAATCCATGAATATTGAGGGACGAGAGAGAAACATAAAAAGGAAAAGGGTGAGAAAGAGTTCGATCAACCATATTATAGTCATAAAAGGCCAAATTTGGTGTCATTAGGTTTCTATTAGAAAAGGCTTAATATAGGTGACTTTTCCATTTAAACATGTCAAAAAAATTAGATTGGGAGTCGTGAATTCTGTTTTTATTCAAATTAACTTAGGGTTTTTAAATTTATAAAAAGGTGTCTTAGGGTTGAAAATGTTTTTATAAAGGTTTTTAGGATGGTTTTGATATGTTTTCGAGTGAAAACAAGTTGAAAACTAGGTTTTTTGAATCCAAAACTCGGATTTCAATATTTTGATCTCTAGACAGGATCGGAAAAATGCTCTAGTATATGACACATCATCTACCAAGGTGGATGAAATGTCACCTATTAATATAAAATAAAAAAAACACTAGATCGAATTACACGTCATTCGCTTTGGAAAAAACAAAAACTGGACATGCCTAGGCCTTTTCATTTCTCTCCCCCTCTCTTTTAATTCTCATTAATCTTTTAAAGCAAAATTTTAAATAATACCCTCTTTTATTTTTTAAATTACTCAATTTATGTATTTTTAAATAGTAATTAATCTTTTAAATTGTTTTTATAATTTTATAATACTTCAAAGAGATTATTATAATTTATCTTTATATTTCTTTTGTCTTAAATTTTATATAAATATATTGTATTTACATAATATTTTTATAGAAACAAAAATCATTTGTGTAGTGACCATAATTAACTTATAAAATAAATAAAGAAAATATATAAAATAAAAAGACATCCAAAAGTAAAATATTTACTTATACATCTATCTTTTGCTTCTTAAAAGAAAGATCGGTTTTTTGTTTTAGTCTTTAATTAACGCTAACAACTTCTTATTTATTTATCTATCAGTTCATATATTTTTTGATTTATTTTATTAAATATAAACATTATCTTTTCATTTTCCAATTAAAAAATTATGATATTGGAAACATTTTCACAGCTCCATTACTTTTTTTACGTTAGAAATTTATTTTGGTATCACAACTCAAATCGTTGTGTTTTAAAATAACACGATGTCACTTATCAATCTTCGATTCGAACTCAATCATATTCAATAAATGCAATAGGTAATATGGAAATGATAGTCCTTTACCTTCCTAATTTTTCAGTAAAAGAAAAATATTTTCTATAGTGATGCATGTGAAAGTATTACAATTAAAAAATAAAAACAATTATGTAAAGATGGGTCAAAATCGGATGGTTCAAAATTGAAATTAGATCAATTGATAGAGAGTGATCTAAAGGTTAAGTGAGATGCATTAAACTTGGGATTATTATGGTGGGATTAAGTTCCCCAAGATGGTCAAATAGCACAGGACATCCTTATGATCCAAAGTGGTCAGGTGTTAAACAGAGATCGAGGCCTCTTTTATGGTCGTGGGTGAAAGACTTGGGTATAAGGCCGGAAATATCTTAGGTGGCTTAAGAATTAGGATGGTTCAATTGACAGGGTAACCTATGCTTATGCTTGTTATATGATTGAGTCAAAATCTTATTATATAAAAAATTAAAATTAAAAATTTTGATTTATTAATTATAACTTAGATTGTTTTCTTTCTTTTAAAAAAATTGTTTATGGTCATTTTTATCAAACTTAGTTTTAATTTAGTTTATTTTTATTTTTCAGTAGTCATGCAAACCAGACTCAAATGTGCGCAAGTAAAACTTATTCTAAGAGTACTAAACAAAATTGTTCATGCCTTCAGAGTATATATAAAAAATGATAATACTCTATTTTAAAACTTGAGACGAGTTACTAATAAAATTATGATGCTTTATATCTCACATTAGTTATAGGTTATGAGAATATAATGAGATATAAGACATGATTTAAGATTCCATGTACAACAAAAAAAAATATTTTGAGCGACGATTATAATAATAAGCTCAAGTCAGTACTACACTCATAAGCCATGTAATTGTAAAGGTTGAGTAAAGAGCCCTATACCTTGCTTGAGGTGGGACAAAACTATATCAAAACCAACTTTAATCAAGTGTAAAAACTTAGTGCTATATGAGATGTATAGCTACACCTTTGAAGGGGTCAAAACCATATTTTAAACTCATAGGAGCTACTTCTACCATCCTACGTACATCCCCTAGGATCAATGCTTGATTGAGATCAATCGTGGTGCAATAAATAATGTTATATTTCATATTTATATTAGTGGATTATCAGAAATCTAAATGAAATGTTATATTTTATAACTCAATTATGACACCTTATTTTTAAAAATACAAACTAAAAAAACAAAAATTTCTCAAAAATATATTTTCGACACAATTTGATCAATTTTTAGTAATTTTATAATTTTTTACCTTTTCACTTATTGTATGTATGTTTATAAATTTTTTAAAATCAAAAAAGTTTTGTGAGCATAGTGGTAACTGAGAAAGGAATGAAAGATTAATATAAACATTTCAATTTCATTACCCAAGCAAGCAACGTAAGATGATAGGCTAAGAGAGAATGAAGAATGAAAAAAGGGATACTATGTAGTATAAATAGGTGAGTGAAAATTATGAAGGAGAGATTTTTGGAGAGAGAAAAAGGAAGGGCAAATTTTTTTAAAGGAAAACAATGGGTTAAGAAAAAAATAAAATAAAAAAAAGAGAGTGAAAAAGGTGTAGAGGAAAGAGAGAAAAAGAAAAAAAAAAGAGAAGATAAAGAAGCCATCACCACTCATCTTCTTTTTTCTCTTTTTTAACCAAACTGGTCGACCAACCACCACGCCACAAGCAATCATGGACCACCGATCATGCACCATCTTCTCTAATAGTTGACATCCATTCCCTAAGAGAGAGAAACATACTAAGAGAGAGGAAGGAGAAGGGAGAAGGAAAAAGAAAAGGAAAAAAACTATGGATAACCACCCCTCGATGATCAACACTATGCACAACCTAAAGCTCCTTCATATTTGATGCCACCAGCAATAACCACCTAAAAAGAGAGAGAAATAATGAGAAAGATGCCAAACTAGTAGAGACAGAAAAGGACCAAAACTTAAAGTGCCTCAACCTCTTTCCATAAAGGGCGGTAAAGCTCATCATCAGCGTAGAAGGGAAGGGAAAGAAGAAGCACACTTGGTGGAGTGATTCATGTGCCTCCCAACCTTATCAATGTGTGAAATGACATGCCAATAATGACTACCACCAGCAGCATGTGTAGCTAACATGCCACAACTACATTCTACTATTGTAGTTGCTTTTGGTCTGCCTCTACCACTCTGGAAGATTGATCTCAAAACATAAAAAAAAATTTAAACAATTTTGAATTTTTTTTGAATTTTTATGATGAAATATTGATTATTGTGGTGGTTTTGAGATTGATTATATATTATTATAAATGTTTGCGATATTTAAAGTGTTAGGAGTCCACACCATTGTGTGACAACTTCAGGGGTATGATGTCACCAAGAAAATTATTTTATTGGGGAACAGGCTCATAATCAATACCCCACAATAGGGTTAGAAGGATTAGGTAGGTTTATCCAAGACGTAATGGTTTGTTCTTGATATTGATTGATATGTGTGAATGATGTGTTGATATGTGTTTGTTTATTGTGGGTACTAATCTCTACCTATAAAACATGTACCACCATAGGGTGTGGTCAATATGTAAAAAATATTCATCACTTAATACGTTATAATATTATCAAATCCTCTACTTATGAAGGATGTGTCGTCATTGAGCAATGTCATAGGGTAAGATCAGTCAATAATAAAATTACTTAATATATACGTTAAAACATTTTCAAATTACATATAGCATATGTAGCGTCATTAGGAAGTATTATAGGGTGAAATTAGTCTATAATAAAATCACATAATATATTACATTATTGCGATTAAAATATTTTTCAAAATTGCTTTTCTTGCCATTTTACTATGAGTTGATCCTATCTATGATAGATGTACCGTCATCGAGATACATCTGCCATCAAGAGGATGAGATTAGAAAATATTTTCAAGGTATCATTTTTTATGTTCTTTCTTGTAATTTTGTTTTGAAGAAAAATAATAAATAAGTTTCTTTTCAACTTCTTTTGAATCTGAACTTATAGGTTCGAGGGTGCCTTCAACAATACACTTTCGAGTTAATCTTTCAACTACCTAGTTAATCACTTTCAAGAAAGAGAGTCACCCATGGTGACAATATTGTTTTAAAATTTATAAAATGTAAATATTTGTGAAAAATCTTAACATTAAATTTTAATTGTAAATATTCATTTGTTATTTGAATTTTCTATGTTTATGTTGATGTGTATGAATTTATTCTTGTGGTATTTTTGTAAGACACCTTTTCTTGATGGTACAAGCGGATTTCGGACGAGCTAGTGTTATCCTATATAGGCCCATTGAGTGTCAGTGGTGTGAGTGACTACCTTTAGACTTGTTTTAATCAATATAATCTTGAACAAATTTATGTCTATCATTTGATCACCATCCTTATCGTTCTAACACTTGTATTTTTGTAGTGAAGATATAGCCTTTGTTATTAGACCCAAGTCCTAAATCACTACCTTAGATCATCATAGTTTTTATCTTTAATAACAAACACACATATACTAGTTTAGGTAAACTCTTGGCATGAAAGCATAATAAACACATTCATTGTTAAAAACAAATAACAATTCAACTTACCTTAGATATAATATACAAGATAATTGTTATCTTTCTTATATTATAACTAGCTCATTATCTAAGAATCTTTGAAAGATTAGCTAGAGTTTCTAGTTATTATAAAACTAAGTGATGACCTTTTTTATACTTTTACATTTTTTCATGTAGTTCGTCTCAATATGTCTTTGACAAAATGTAAGATTTGACTTCAACAAGGAATACTTTTGAAATAATGAAGATAACAAAAATACAACTCAATGTACACTTGAGAATTTACAACTATTATTGGTATATTTAAAACGTGTGGGGAATCCACTGTGCATTATACACTACGGATCGCCTCATAAGGTATTGTGGACAGACCATTAACAGTGACTTTTTTTTCATCTTTTTTTTTTAATTTAGTCTTTAATGGACCAAATTATAGGCCAATTTATGTTAATTTGTTAGGGGAGGGCGAGATTAAAAGATAGGGACCAAAGTGAAAAAAAAAAAACAGAAGGAATGGGTGGCATTTTCAGACATTGGTGGGAAATACCTATTTTCCCTTAGAAAAAACCAAGAAATCATTCTATTGAGGGTAATTAAGTAATTTCACAATGAACTATTTGGCATTCCAAAATTTATAAGGGTGATTATGTCTTTTTTTTCTTATAATACATAATGAAAAGACCTTGTACCTTTAGATTCAAATTTTTTAAAAGCTTATATTCAGGGGTGTTTTAGTGTTTTACAATTTTAATGAACAATAAATTAACTTACATGCCTTTGGGAGTGAAATTTATATACCTTACATTCAGGGGAATTTTGTAATTGAGCTTAGGTGTTTTTGTAATTATCGGGTTGATTTAGAGACAATTAACTAATTTAATTAATATATACAAAAATTATTATAAAAAACATTGTGCGTCAGCACGTGGTGGTTCTCGCACCTTTTGGGCGGTTTATGCGAGGTTGCATAATGGTCAAACACCGCTTTTCACAGTGGTGTTTGATTCGTCTTGGTGTCACCTCCTCGGGGAGGTGGTGAATGTGGCCAAAGGTCGCCAAGTTTGGAGTCAACAACTTTTTTTTCCCCTCTTCTTCCCTCTCCTCCCTCGAAATTCGTGCATGATATTTAGAATTTTAGGGCAGTCCTCTTAGCTGGGGATATTTAAGTATCAATTCTCAATCTTTTGATTTGTAATTTTTATCTTTGGCCATTTTCTAAGTTTTTTATTTGTTTCTAATTTTATCTTTCAATCTAAATTTTTTATTTTTAAAATTTAGTTCCGATTTTTTTCTTTTTTTCATTTTTTTTCTTTCCACTTTTATAAACTTTATATTGTTTTCATTTTCATCCTTTAATCAAGATTTTTAATTTTTATTTTTCAAAACTTAGTCCTTATTCTTTTGGTTATTTCTTCTTTTAATTCTTTGTAGAATTGTTTTTTCTTTTCAATTCAGCATTTCAATAAAAAATTATCCATTTTCATATTTGTTTTTTTCTTAAAAAAATTGATCTTCATTATGTTTATTGCTATTTTTTTGTTTTGAATTTTTTTATTCAACTTCATACTTTGACATTTAAATTATTGAAATTTGAGCTTCATGGTTTTTCAATGTTTGGTACTTTCAATCAAATGACCGAGTCATGGGTTTTATAAGCTAGCATGGGTTCACATCATTTTTTACTTGTTTTTTTTATCTCATTACTCGGTATTGATTTTTTTTTAAAATAGAATTCATGGTTTTCTTTGTTTTCCTTTTAAAGGGTTATCATGATCTTATGACCTGATCTGTATGTTTAATTGGTTAACCCGGGTAAACTTACACTTTTTTGGCTTTTAATTAATGTTTTGTTCTCTTTGATCCTTTTGTGTGATTGATTTTTTTTATTTTAAAAATTCATCATTCAATATTTGATTTGTTGAGAATTGACTTTAATGATTTTTTTATATTTAGTGCTTTTGATCAAATGACCAAGGACAATGTTGACATCAATTTTATTTGGACTTATTTTATTTTACATCTCATGATTTGACATTGATTTTTTCCTTAAAAAAATTAGGTTTTGTGATTTTCTTTGTTTTTTATTATTCTCATGTTATTGTGATCTGGGTGGGCTCAGGCTTTTTTTTAGCTTATAATTGTTATTTTCTTCATTTTATATTTTTTTTCAATTTTATCTTTTAAAATTTAATTAGTTGAAGATTGGACTTTGATGTGTTTTTTAATTTATTGTTTTTGGTCAAATGACTCGAATCATATGCTTAATGAGTTAACATCATTTTTTTTTCATCATTTCAAATTATTTTTTTATTTAATAATAATTTTTTTAAAAAAAAACATGATTGTGTTAGCTGCATATCATTTATTTTACTTAAAGTTTTTTTATCTGACCTGACAAAACATGTGTCACATGACTAGTTCAAATTATGTAACTTGGTACTGCCTCTAGGTTTGGGGGCATGACAACAACTGTCTTAGTGAATTTATTACAAAAGTCACCATCTACTTGATTTTACACTATTGTGAACTTCTTCTTTTTTCCTTTTTCATTACAATTAAAGATAGAATTGAGTTAAGATAAAATTATTTCAAAGTATAAAATTACCTTCTACAAAGACTTGCACAGAATCCTAACACGACAAATACAATTTATTGTTAAAATAATGATTTGATAACAACGAATGCAACAATGACTGTAAAAACACATTAAGGCAATAACTAGTCTTAAATAGAGCTTGCTAACCATCCCAAATAAGAACCTTTTAGATTGGGATTTTGTATCCCATTCTCATGAATAATGGAGTCTAAGTCTTCATAATTATTGAAAAATAACAGTATTATCATAATCAATAAAAGATATAATTTCTTTAGAAAAGATTTACTTAGTCGTTAATTTGAGAATTTCAGGGAATTAGTTGAGATGAGCGTAAACTGGCTTAGATACTTATGATTTCAAAATAAAATATATCTTCTTAGAGGCATCAATAACCATGAAATAGACAGAAAACCTTAATAAAAAAAACTTTGTTAAATATTAAAATCATGTATTATATTCCTATTAAATAAAAGAAATATTAAAGTTGAAAAAACTATCTAATTAATCAAAATCTTGTTAGGGAGTCTATGAATTGGATGCTTTCTAAGGGTAGTATACAATCAAATCGAGCTAAAACTTTGAGCATATAGATGAAGGTTTGTAGTTGTTTAGACCATGAAAAATATAAAATCTAATAAGAAAGACCTATCTCCACACATTTGATGTAAATTATGGAGAATAAAAGGAAAGGAAAAAAATAAAAAGAAGAATTATAAGCCTCCGGTCGAAAATCATCGACCTTAGACAAGACTGCTTATATTTTTAGAGGATGGTTATGTATTTTATTGAGAAAAGAAGGGAAAATAGCTTTAATAAGTATATTTGTTTTTGTGTTGAAAAATATTTTTTAAAATTTTTAATTTTTTTATTATTTTAATATAATAAATAAATTTTAAAAAATAAAAAAAATATTATTTTAATATATTTTCAAATAAAAATAAATATTTTAAAAAACAATCATGGCTATAATACCAGAAAATATGAAACATTTGTTAGGCAACAGTATATCCAAGGACAATATTCACAAAAGAGACTCTCAGTTCCTCTGGCTTGTAATTGTACTCCTAATTATTTCCTTATCAATCCATAAATGAACTCACAATGGTTAAGCTGTGGATTAATAAAGTAAAGTAATATAAAAAAAAGTCTGGATATTAATTCTAAACCTTTCTTTCTTCACCCTGAAAAGCTAAACATGCAGGTATAAAGGTAACTCACTGCTCACAAGTCAATAATAAAAGGGAAAAAAAAAGGAAAAAAAAGAAGAGTATCCCTACCATTACCATGCCCAACATGAGAGCTTTCTTGTCTAAGTTTTCACTATCTAAAGTACACAGATAAATATACTATGATTCTCCCATTAAAGTTTAATTCCATGGCTGTGAATTGCGATCTCACCAATCATTTGTGGCTTTGACCAGCTGCTGCTGCCATAGGCTCAATTATCCACTCTTTTATCCATTGGTTTATAGGCTTAAAGCTGGCTCTCCTGAGTCAATTTGTCAAAGGGAGAATAAAAACTTTAGCCTTGCTTTTTCTTTGTGGAAATGATAACAAGGGCCTTCCTTGAAACAATGCCTTGTTCAAAATCTTTGCTTTGAGAGGACATAACCTGTGATCATTGACAAATTATATATTCAAAGTTTATTCTCTCTCTCTTTTTTTTTTTTCTGAACTTTATCATGCATGATCGGGCTGAAGGAACCGAATTATCCCACCAACTTCGGTGGTTCTAACTTGTTTAGAATATAGGAAGAAAAAAAACCCTAAATTTAATGAACATAACCACCAAACAAGCGTATGATGTATCTTCAATGCCTCGTACCTCTCTCAAAGTGCTCCTTACCAACATTGAAGTCAAGAAGCTTTGATTTTATATTTCAAAGTTGATGTTTTGGCACTTCTAGATCATATCAATGCATTGAAATAATTTTATTTTTTAAAAATCGATAATTTTAAATGGAAAGCTATAAACTCAATTACTTGCTACTTTTACTTTTTAGTTTTTTATTGGGATCTATTTTGTAAAGATATTCAAATTAGATCAGTGATCGATTTTTAGATTTAACGAAAACCTAAATCATGAAAATTAGTTTCATAATGAAAATCCCATATCCTATCTTATTTTTTTGAGTTTGAATTCAAGAGAGTGCAATAAGAAATAAAAAGTTATGGCTGCATTGATTTTTCTAAGATTTAAAATAAAATTTTTAAATTCAATATGTGAAAACTATATATTTCAAGATTCGAGAATATCATGATAACAAATTAAAAAAAAAAAAAAAACAGTTTCAATGACTCTCAAATCCTTCTCATCCCTTATCAAATTATTCTCATTGAGTCAACGATGTTTTGAAAATCCTTAAATGACTGGATGATATTAATTATGATGAGGCAGGA
>Ga0325403_1006693_pt1 | contig 10992 bp, 10 predicted proteins | sample PopdelMetagenome_19_FD_205665 | JGI IMG/M metagenome (GOLD analysis project Ga0325403, IMG submission 205665) | Populus deltoides microbial communities from Bellville, Georgia, United States - Xylem-PdKOR-R4 | ecosystem: Host-associated > Plants > Phyllosphere > Stem > Wood/Secondary xylem...
GAGACACACGTTTTTTTATACATATATATATATATATATATATATATATATATATATATATATATATATATATATATATTAGATTCGTGGTTTGTGCTTGATTTGTAGCCAGAAGTTTCTCTTGAGATTGGGCTAGACCATCTTCTTTTCTGCTTCTCTTCTTTTCATGTCACTGGGTGTAAAATTTTATTGCAACACTACTGTCTTTTTGTAATCTTGGTTCTTTATTTTCATCTCATCCGTGAAAGTTGATCCTTTGAAGTTTTGGTTGCTAATTAATTTGTTGTTGGTATAAAGAAGAGATTAATTATTTGTTAATTTCAGTGTAATTGTCTACAAAGTAGACCAGGAAATCTTTTGTTTCACTTTTTTTTTTTTTGGTCTCACACGCCACCTGACTTGGTGCTGAGCCTGCTTTGTTGTGTATTTCATCCTTTGAATTTTTCTATCTCTAGCTGGATATGTTTAATGAATTTGTATGGCTTTAATTTGAAAGGGAAGTGATGGCTTGTACAACCTAAACTCTTTGAAAAGCTTTTCTATTACGGAGGGCGCTGAATTGAACTCTTTTTAATTTTTCTAAGATTAACTTTTGAGTTCTATGGTTTGTTTAGATTTTCCATGGTATGCCATTTTTTTTCTTTTTGAACACTTTAACTCTGGTCGTTTACCTTGACTACAGTTGCTTACGCATTTTTATGGCATCTACCTGATTTTCCATGCAATTAATGTAATTTGGATTGCATTATCACACTTATTAATGCAATATTGTTTGATTTTGTGAATTGTGTAATTAACTATTTATCCATAACCACGGTAATTTGTTGGAAGATTGGATAATATTTTTTAAAAGTATTTTTTAATTGAAAATATATTAAAATAATAATTTTTTCATAATAATTTTTAATTTTTAATCACTACCAGAAATTCGCTTAATACCAACGGAATTGCCGACGGAATAATTCTGTCGGTAATTTGAGGTCGCCATTACTAACCGAATTTAATCCGTCCGTAATCTCGACGGTATATACCGACTGCCAAATTCTGTCGGTATACAGAATGTTGAGAATAAGAAAAAAGTGTGGCTCGCTGACGTGGATGTAATTGCAGGTATTTTTTACCGATGGAATGATCGAGGGATTCAAAACGTCAGCTCCGTATAGTGATGTGACCGATTTCACCGATGAACATGCCGATGGAATCACCGAGGGATTCAAAACGGCAGCTCCGTACGGTGACGTGCCCTTTTTACCGTCAAAATAGCCGACGGAATCGCAGATGGAATAAGTCCGTTGGTGAATCCGTCGGCAAAAGTTAATATATCCCCACTCTGCCGACCCTCTCCTCCCTTATTTCTCCTTCTTCTTCCCCATCCCAACTCTCCCCAGCTGCAAACAACCAGCCCCCCTAAAAAAAAATCTCCCTCTTCTCAGCACAACAAGTCATATTTCTTGAAGTCTTCTCGTCACAGCATCCGTGTTCTGATTTATCGATGGATTTTTATCAGTTTTTGTAGGTAATTCTATCTTTTTAAATTTTAACATTTAAATGTCAATTTTATTATTTTTTTAGTATATGTATTTTTTTTAGTAGATGTACATGTTTTATTGTTATTTCTCAAACAAACTTGTAGTATATGAATGCATAATTTTATATTAGTTGTGGTTTGTTTTAGATTTTGTAAGATTGTATTTGTTTGTAAATTGTTGAAACTTTATTGAATTACCAAATTACATGTGTTGTTTTGAAATAATTAATAGCTTGTTTCATGGGTCCGTTTTAATTTTTATCAATGGTATTGCGGAGTTGTAATTTCCGTAAATTTATATATATATATATATATATATATATATTAATTTGTATGGACGTTAATAATTGATAATGAATATTTAATATTTATGAGCAGTTGTAATTGGTTTGTTGGATAATATCAAACTAAACCAATATTTTTGGAAATTCATTTACCTAACATATATAGTTAATTAATACATGTTGTCATCATAATTTTATAGAGATTCGATAGAAGTCGTGGATGATTGTTCATGGATGTATCAAGATTCACCCCAAGGATTGTGGAGGATGGATTATTGTAACAGGATTCAGGGTTTTATTAATTTCACAACATCTATTCCCAGAAATTTTACTGGAGGCGGTATTAGGTGTCCATGCAGGAAGTGTCAAAATAAAAGGTATCTGCATCTAGATATTGTAACGATGCATCTTTTACACAAAGGGTTTATGGAGAATTACCAATGTTGGTATGCACACGGAGAAGTATTTGTTAGTAAGAGGAGAATGGGAGAAAGGGTGGTTAGGTCAACTTCGAGTGCTAGCAACATGCATGAAGTGGCAAATGACAACACTAATCCTTACAAGAATATGGTTATGGATGCAATGAGAATGAATCAAGGTAATGTCAGTCAATGTCCAATTGTAGAAAAAGAACCTAATGCAGATGCAGCTAGGTTTTTTTATTTGTTGAAAGATTCTGACAAACCATTATGGGATGACTGCACGAACCAAGTAAATTATCGGCAGTAGCACAGATGTTCACCATCAAGTCAAATCACGGGTTGAGTGAGGCTGGTATGACAAGATTATTGAATGGGCGAGAAGCATTTTACCTGAAGGGAATAGGCTGAAATAGAACTTCTATGCTGCGAAGTCCATGATGAAACCCCTCGATTTAGGATACCAGAAAATTGACATGTGCCCTAACTTCTGCATGTTATACTACCTTGAAAATGATGAGATGACCGAGTGGATGACATGTGGGCATTCCCGTTACAAACTCGAACTAGTAAGGGAAAAACTCTAATGGCATATAAAAAACTTAGATACTTCCCAATCACATCTAGACTACAGAGGTTATTCATGTCACCAAGAACTGCTGAGCACATGACATGACACCAATCATATGATGCGATTGATGGAGTGATGGTGCATCCTTCTGACGGCGAAGCATGGAAACACTTTAACAATGTGCATCCTCACTTTTCAGCTGAATCAAGGAACGTGCATCTTGGGTTGTGACAAACAAATTCAACCTATTCGGGTCATTTAATGCTCGTTCTTGTTGGCCTGTCATACTGACGGTTTATAACTTGCCACCGAGGATGTGTATGAGGCCGGAGTTCATGTTTTTATCTATGGTCATACTAAGTCCGAGCAGCCCGGGTCGGAATATAGATGTTTGTCTTCGACAGTTAATTAATGAGTTGGCGCAGTTGTGGTCCTCTAGAGCTTTGACTTATGATATATCAAGGAAACAAAATTTTCTTATAAGGGCGGCTTTGATGTGGACTATCAATGATTTTCCAGCTTATGGAATGCTTTCTGGTTAGAGCACCCATGGGAAACTAGCATGTCCATACTGCATGGAAAACAATAAGGCAATCACGCTAAGAAATGGAGGTAAAGCTTTTTTTTTTACTGTCACCGTCATTTCTTGCCACATAATCACAGGTATAGAAAGAACAGAAAAGATTTCCTTGTTGGCAGAGTTGAAAAGGATGTTGCACCCCCGCGTCTTTCTGGTGAAGAATTTCATGATGTTGTATCAGAGTACGATGACATTGTGTTTGGTCTTCAATCAGGTAAGCAGAAGTTTCCTGGTTTTGGTTTGACCAATAATTGGGTAAAGCGAAGTATCTTTTGGGAGCTTTCTTATTGGAAGACCTATCTTCTCCGCCATAACCTTGACGTTATGCACATTGAAAATAACGTGTTTGAGAACATTTTCAACACCATTATGGATGTGAAGGGGAAGACAAAGGACAACATTAAGGCTAGATTGGATGTAGCATTGTTCTGTAACCATAAAAATATGGAGTTGGTTTGGGATGAGTCACGGGTCGCAAAACCAAGAGCAAGCTTTGTGTTAGAGAAAAACACACAACTACTAGTCTACAAATGGCTTAAGAGTCTGCGTTTTCCGGATAGACATGCCTCAAACATAACAAGGTTGGTTAATATGGAGGAATGCAGATTGTATGGAATGAAGAATCATGACTGCCACGTGTTTATGCAAACACTTATCCCATTAGCTTTTTATGATTTGTTGCCAAAGGAGATATGGGATGCACTCACGGAGATTAGTCATTTCTTTAGAGATTTATGCTCCAGCAAGTTGAATGTTAATCACATTGAGAGGCTTGAAACGAATATCATCGAGACACTATGCAAACTTGAGATGATATTCCCTCCATCATTTTTTGACTTAATAGAGCATCTCCCCATACATCTACCGTTCGAGGCAAAAGTTGGAGGACCGATCCAGTATAGATGAATGTACCCATTCGAATGGTTAGATATTATAGTTGCAATATAATTCATATATAAAAGTATTTTCATTGTTTTTCTTTATTAAAAATATTTGATTAATTTAATGCAGGTACTTGTTCAGTCTCAAGAAAAAGGTTAAGAACAAGGCGCATGTTGAGGCTTCGATATGTGAGGCCTATATTGTTGAGGAGATCTCAATATTTATCTCGTACTATTTTGAACCTCATCTGAGAATGAGAATCAATCGCGTTCCACAGCATGATGATGGCGGTGAAGTGTCTTCCAGTTGAAACTTGTCAATATTCTCCAATCCTGGATGACCCACACCTAAAAATGTTGTAAGAGGAAGATATTTGTCAGAAATAGAGTTCAAACAAGCACACAATTATGTTCTATTTAACTATGATGAGCTGATATCTTTTATTCAGTAAGTGTATATATGTGTAATACTAATTAAACTTTGTCAATAATATATTGTTAATTATATAATGTAATACACTCATTACCACTTGTAGGGAACATCGATAATATTTGATGTCCAATAACTCACAGCTGACCGAATCCCAGATCTTTCAATTACAAGATGAACAATTTGCCACATGGTTCAGAACATATGTAAGCATTATCACAAACTCATTCTCACATGCAAAATTATTGTATGCATGTCATTACATGATCCTTGTTTACTGTTCATTGATGTACATTAAATACAAGGTTTATCAAATGGGAAGGGGTGCTGCTAAGTCATTGTCTTCACTAAGTCTGGGCCCTGAAAGAAAAGTTAAGTGCTACAACGGGTATTTTATCAATGGATATGTTTTCCATACTGAAGAATACTGGCATGGTAGAAAGACATACAACAGCGGTGTTTGTGTTAAGGGATCGACTAGTAGTGAGTTAGAAGTTGACTACTATGGTAGATTAGAAGAGGTCGTCGAACTGCAATATCATAACGAGCAGAATAGAGTGTTTTTATTCAAATGCTATTGGTATGACACGATTGATAGAGGAATTAGAGTTGATCTGCACTTCGATCTGGTCGAAATCAACTCAAAAGCTAGACTCCGCAATGTAAACAATGTATTTGTTTTCGCAAAGCAATGTCAACAAGTTTATTACACATACACCCCTTCTTTTAGAAAGGATCAATCAAGAGTGGATTGGTTGTCCATTTTTAAAAAAAAAACCTAGGGGTCATGTTGAGCTTGTTCAGGATGAGAACGAAGACACAAGTGTGCGAGATGAAGTCTTTCAATTTAGTGAGTTGGTTGAACCATATCGAGTTGCTCATTCAATTGAATTGGAAGAAAATTCAAATTTTCATGTTTTCGATGATAGTCTTGTTGATGTTAACGCAAAGGAGTTTGAGCTCTACCGGACAAGCAAATGTCGATGAAAATGATGACCATATTGAAGATTGCGATGAAGGTGATGACTATTCAATTGATGACAAAGAATAAGGAAATTCTGACTAACTATCAGAATGAAACCCTGTGTAAAACCCTTTTTTTCATGTAATATAGATTATGGATGATATATTTTGTAACACGAAATATGTATTGTTTAAGCACTGTTGTTATTGTTTTGTGTGATGGACAGTTTATCATTTAAGTGTTTGCAGGAAGGTAAATATGCAATACAAATATAATCTTTCTTGTACAATGCCACACTTACCAACGTCCATACCGACGGAATAAGGTTCGTTAGCATTTCATAGAGAGTTCAAAAATAATTACTTAAAATGCCACACTTACCGACACCAATACCGACGAATAACATTCCGTTGGCATTTCAAAGAGAGTTCGAAAATAATCACTTTAAATGCCACAATCACTGACGACTGTCTCGACAGATTAAAGCCATTGGCATCTCACAGAGAGTTCAAAAATAATCACTTGAAATGCCACAATCACCGACGACTTCCCTGGCGGAGTAAAGTCCGTCGGCATGTTGTCGGTGGGTATTATTACCGACAAAATCACTGATGGACTGCGCGAATTCCAAAGGGCGGTGCATTAAATGCATCTCTGATCGCGTGAGGTTGCCAACGGACCGCGAAAAATATGGAGGGTAATTAAAAACGTTGGTGCGGAATTCAAAATTTGCCTACGGATTTTCTAAGCTTCACCGATGGAATAAATTAAAATAATATTATTTTTTAAGTCCGTCGGTGAATCCGTCGGTAAAACTGCCCTATAAATCCCAGCGACCGCCCTTTCAGTTCATTTTTTCATCTCTTCCGTTCTTCACCTTCAATTTTGATTTTTTCCCTCTCATTTCTTCAAGTCTTTCACCTACAATCTCTAACAAGTGTTTTTGTGAATCTTCATCGGATTAAAAGGTATGTGTTTCCTATATTTCATTTTACTTTCAGGGTTTTTTTTTTTGTTTTAGCTATTTTTATTTTTTTTATGTTTTTTGTTTTGGTGTATTTTTATAATGTAGATAAAGTCTTGAAATCAACATATTATTAAGGTAAGCATGTTCCATTCCTAAATTCTATAGTTTTTTTTTAATTTATTGAATATATGTTATTGTTGTATTGGCATAATTATTGAATAATTTGTTGAATTGTAATTGTTAATAATGAATTTACCTAAGAATTAGTAATTGAATATGTTGGAATAATTAGTAATTTTACTACATTATTGCATGATTTGTGTTTAATTATTTGCATTAATTTTAATTGTTAGCCTAGAGTTTTTTTTTTAATTTATTGAATATTTTTTATTGTTTGTATTTATATAATGATTGAATAATTTGTTGAATTGTAATTGTTAATGTTGAATTTACCTTCGAATAAGTAATTAAATATGTTGGAATAATTAGTAATTTTACTACATTATTGCATGATTTGTGTTTAATTATTTGCATTAATTTTAATTGTTAGTCTAGAGTTTTTTTTGAATTTATTGAATATTTTTTATTGTTTGTATTTATATAATGATTGAATATGTTGTTAATGTTGAATTTACCTTGTAATTAGTATGAATGTTATATGTATAGATGTTATGTTATATACAATATTAGTATAGATGGAGTCAATTGGTTGTGGCTTTTGTCAATATTTGCAGGTTTGTGGATTTGGGTAATATCCAGTATAGGGGACATGTTGTCGATTTTTTTTACATTCGAATTTAATTATATAATTATTCGTATACAATTGTGTAGATGCGTAGAACGAAAACCAGAGCTGGTCGTGGTTGCTCACGTATAGTCACAGCTAGTTCTTCTAGCAGTGAGGATGACGTATCCTTAGGTGCACCTACGCCAGTTACACCGTCAACCGAAGTTGCCTCTTCCAGCGCGGGTTCACAGTGCAGAGGTGGCATGCCTTCGCAGCGGAATCAATTCACCTGCTGGTACGAGGCATAGTGGAATGATGACCTTTCAATGTAAGTTTGTTAAGGTTTTAGTTTTTTCTTTTAAATTATAACATAATTTATGAACAACTACTCAATATTTCATGAATTTAATTTATTTTCAGGTTCACAAACATTGAAGCCGCCCGAGTAATATCATTGGCGTTTAAATCGTCGATGGATATTCTATTATTTCAATGGAGTCAGGTATCCAGACATCCTAAATGGATACCTCAAATCGATGCATGGTTTAACAGATTTGAGGTTGGTGTTAATTTCTAATTTCCAGCTTATTTCTAATAAATTATTAATATAATTGTAAATAAATTATTATTTTTATTTATCTAATTATTTATACACAGTACAAATTCGCCTGGGACAGGGCGCATGACAAAGTTGTGAGGAGGGTGTGGGAAATCACGCGGCAACTATGTAACATAAAAAACAATATAAGATTTTAAAAATAAAAAAATTTATGTGTCAACTTCTAATTTCCCGCAATGGAAGTAGGTTAAGTGATTTTTGGTATGAAGCACAAAAAAAGGCAAAACAAAACCACGAGAGATAGGGGTCTCCAAGGCTGGAACAACGTGGCGGTTTGGAGAGATTTCAAACCGATATACATCCCGGAAGATATATGGCCGCACTATCTTGAGCATGTGACGTCTGAGCGGTTCACACGACGCTTACAATCCGGTGCTGGCAACCGGAAACGACCAATTCATGGCTCGGTGACAACACACATCGGTGGCTCCGTTCCATTTGCTGCACATGCGAAATGGATGGTAAGATTAATTTAAATGAAATAAATCGTTAAATTAATTTGTTGTTAATTAATCTTTTTTAATTATAGGCTACGTCTCTTAGACATGAGCCGAGCCCGATGGAGCTGTTTGTGGAGACGCACGTGCGAAGTCAAGACCATCAAAAGGGGGCGCAACAGTTCGTTGATAACCGTGCTCAACACTTTGTGGTATGTTTGTTCAACTAATTTATTTTGTAAGTTATTATTTTTATTGAATTGAATATGATTACTTTTTTTTTATTTTCAGGAGACCTATAATAGCCGGTTGAGGGAGAGATATGGGGACGATCCTTTGACCCATCCGGAATTCGATCCAGATTTGTGAATGGAAGTTGGATCGTTTGGTGGACCCGATAAAAATCAGGTTTATGGGCTCTCTAACACTACGGCCGAGAACTTGCGGGCGACCCATAGTGTTTCAACCGTTGGGAGCTCCCAATCAGTATTGAGCACCCAATTTAAGGAGTTCGTGGCCTTGCAACAACACACGGCTCAGTTCACTAAAAAATACGACCACCTATCAGCAGCGCATGCACAACTCATAGCAAAGCATGCACAACAAAAAAGAGGATGCACAACGGTATGCACAACAAAAAGCGGAGCATGACCAGCTTCCCGAATTTGTCATGAACATGGCATCATAGAGTGGTGATACATGTGCGTCTCCTCCTTTTTGGCCGTATAACAATAAGCCTCCTCCTCCTCCTCCAGCTCCACCATTATGTTAATTTGTAATGAATATTATTTAACTTTAATAGTTAATTTAATTTTTTTTAAACACATTCAGTTTGTAATGAATATTATTTAATTTTATTTCTTTTGTTTTTGATGTTTAATAAAAATTTTATTTGCATAATTGGTTTTTTATTACCATTAATTTATATAATTTTATATTATGTATTCTAAATAATTTTTTAAAAACATATTGAAAAATAATCACATAGGGTTTTACCGATGGAATATATCTGTCGGCATTTGACATTAGCTGCCATAGTCACCAACTCACCGATAACTTTACCAACGGACTTAATCCGTAGGTATTTTACAGTGCCTGCCACAATGACTGACGAATATACAGACGGATATCTTCGGTCAGTATTCCAAACATTCACCGACAATGTTACCAACGGTATGAATCCATCAGTATGTCACACTATCACCGACGGGATAAATCCATCAGTATATTTCAAGCGAGAAACTTTTTTTTGCGCGCAATTTCCGTTAGTAAAACCATCGGCAAATGTTTTTTTTATTTTTCCGACAGATATAGCGATGGACTGTGGTATTACAAACGAAAGGAAAGCCGACAGACGTATTCCATCGGTGATGACATCAGTAAATAAATCACTGACGAAATCTTAATGACATATCGACGGAATATTTTCGTCGGTAAAACTGTGAAATCTTGTGGTAAATATTAACACGTCAAAATAATAAAAAAAAATCTAAAAATATATTAATTTATTATATTTTCAAGTACAAAACAAATTTAAAAAGTATTTAAAAAAAAAACTAATAAACAAATACTTAGGCCCACCAACAAAAGCTTTGAAGGACCATATTGCAAACAATAGCCCTAACAAAAAAAAAAAAAAAGGAATAATGTTCACACACTAAGTCAAATTAAAGGTATTGTCTTTAATGAAATTCCATTAAACATATTCAAAACATTCAATTCAATGGGCTGAATCATAGCAGATTACTTTATCTCTTACAGAGTTTTTATTCAATGTTCGAAGTCTCAAAACCACCACAAATTTTAATTTTGTAATAAAAAGTTTTCTTAACAAGGGCACCTTGAATTTCTTCAGAGCCACCGACAAGAGGAAGTGTAATATACAAGGATAAAAACATGTTACTAAACCGCCAATTCAATCCAAAGTTTTAGATGAAAGTAGTGAAGTATACACTGGTCATTCTCATTATCCAGAAATTTAATACTTTAATTATGTAAAGTCGTTAATATATTCATTAATCAATTATTTTGTGCATATTATTTTTTTTTCTTATTAACGTGAGTGTCTGGGTCAGCTTGCGCGCATCTCAACTAATTCAATGGGCCCTAAAATTAACGACTATATAAGCTTCTAGTGACTCTGAAGTTTATAAGACTTAAACTGGTAACTTTTAAGGAACAAATTTAAAAACTAACCAGTTAAATTATATTCTTTAAAGTTAGTAATTTTTTGTTTTTAAATTACAACTCGTGAAGTTTGGGTTGCACAATGAAAGTAATTCTCCTATTAGACATAATAATGATATAAATTTTAATTATTAGAACTCAAATTTACTTTATAAAATAAATATAAAAAAAAGCATGAACCATAGATGGTTGACTTGGTTTCTGTCACTTCTCGCTTAAAGCAGGCCTCTCTCTTTCTTTGTTTCCGTACAACTTCCTTCCTTTCACACAAGATTCCAACTCCCAATATAATTTCCTACTGCAAATTATACCCATATCTGTATCAAAATCAGTTATATATCACAGTTCTGTCCACTGTATATTCTCTCTCGAATGTGAAGACGTTAATACGTCCAGCT
>Ga0325403_1006694_pt1 | contig 10990 bp, 3 predicted proteins | sample PopdelMetagenome_19_FD_205665 | JGI IMG/M metagenome (GOLD analysis project Ga0325403, IMG submission 205665) | Populus deltoides microbial communities from Bellville, Georgia, United States - Xylem-PdKOR-R4 | ecosystem: Host-associated > Plants > Phyllosphere > Stem > Wood/Secondary xylem...
TTAAGTACAGCTAATAAGAATATTAATCTCATTAATTGAGTTATGAATATTTGACTTTTAATTCTTAAGGCGACAATGACAAGACTCAAATTAATCAGTTGATCAAGACTTTCACCTTCTATTTTTTAATTATAAGAGCGAATATCAAAGAAAATCTCACATCAATCAAATTCTAGAACGATTTGAATTTGGGGAATAACAAGGATCATTCCAAGAAGTTTCCTTTTTTTTTGTACACTTTTTTTTTTATATATATATAATCAATTTCATGATTTATAAACGCAGGTCAAGTCACTTCTATAAAGATGGTTGATTTGGAAGAAAGGCACTCGGGAGAAAGTTGATTTTATTACAAGGAAAGGGAAGGGTAAAAGGAACGGTTGTTGAGGTTTTGTGCCTTTTTGCACTTTCCTCGATAAAAAGGCAAATTTAAGAATTCCTTGTGGTTTTGAGGCAGATGGTTAGTGGTGGTGATTTTCTTTTCCAAATTGATTCAAATAAACAACAAGAAGTATATAAAATTAAGAATTTTCATCATTTTAATTAAGTTGGTGTGTTTTTTTTAAATAATATTCTTTGGAGGAAAGTATCTAAATGCACATAAAAGTCATTTTATTAGAAAAAATTACTATGGCTAGACTTTTTTTCTTGATAAATTTGGGTTTTTTTGTATTTATATTTTCTAAATATAAATATAAATGTAATACCAATATTTAATTCCATCATTTATGAAAAATCCAATCATCATCATCATCATCATTTGTGAAAAAATAAATCTAAATGAGTGTGTTTTGCTATATTTTTTGAACTTATAATCATTTGATCATTAAGGATCTAATGCTATATCAAATAATTATCTTAAATCAAAAATTTAAGTTGTTGGTTGAAGTTTTCAAGAAATACTTTATATTATTTTTATTAACATGCTTTTTTAAAATGAAAGTTTTATTAATATAATTAGATATAATAAAGGTGATATGATTAATTTAAACTTATAACTATTTTAATCATTAAAACTCTAATAATTAATATATCAAAAAACTTAAGCTATTAGATGAAGTCTGATGCATAATTTTATATTATTTACTAATAACTCTTAACTTTGAATATTGCAATATATTGTTTGGATTGTTCATTAATGTGTTATGATTTTATGATATAAACCTTCAGTTAATTCACATAAAAGGCAGTGAGAGTTTCCTCAACTTTGTCCCAATCTATAAACAAGGCTGTGAAGTTTTGTACGTCATTGTGATGGTGATGATGATGTAATCATGAAAGACTAACAACAGACAATTGAAAACCATCGGAACCTTAAAACCCGTTTACAATTGCATTTTATCACAAGGAAGAAGATTCCAAGCGACAAATGTCAACTGCGTTCGTGAAAATATGAAAATTGTCAGTTAAGACATCAGGTGCTAAACACCTACTAAGACGGATAGCTTGATCCATATGAAAGAAGATTTAGAGAGGGTAATTGGCCCAGATGAGGAGGGAGAGGTGGGGTAAGGTCTTATCATGGTCTTATCATGATATATCTTTTGTATTGCAATACGCATGGAGTGGGAAATCTCAAAAGTATCTCCAGCATTGATGTTGGAAACGAGAAAATGTTGTGTCGCTACTGCTTGGCTGATCTTCCTTGTCTCTTTCTGCCCTTTTCAGCTGCTTCTGCTTCCACAGATGACCCAGAGGCAACAGCTAGCTCTTGTTTATTTTTCTTGTCTAATATTTTCCACTGATATTAAATCTCTACAAACTTTATATACATACCCATTATTATTGTGTATATCTAAATGCATTATATGCGTGTGACATGACAACCCTATCGAGATATACACTTCTTGAGACACAGATGCCCCACACACACATCACCACATAGATCCAAAAGACAGACTGCATGATTTGACATATCAGATTCTGTACTCTTAGCCCCATCCCAGCAGACAAACCTCCTTGCCCCAGTTACACTGCACATAGCAATAACCCTAGTCCCCTTTCTATTTTTCTCTCCGGGCATCATTGCATCTGTGCCTTCATAATATACACCCACGCTATGCCCCGGTTCGATGCTCTTTAGGTACCACACACGATGGATGTCGCGGGATTTACAGTCCACTTTTTCTACGGTGCATTTTTTGATAGTACAGTATTAGAAATCATGTCAACGGTGAAAAATTAATGATCACATGCAGCCATCCGATTAAGCTGTGATGATCTTAGAGTAATTTCAGCTAACTAGGGTTTTGATCTCGTCAGCATTACACTGCAGGCAATCTTGAAGGGTCTCCCTTAAAAAAAAAAAAAAAATAGGAGTGCTAAAGTAGTACTATAGTTTTGCTTTTGAGAAAGAGAACCCTAATGTCAAAGTGGGGTTTAATAAAGTTGATTATGATTGTTAGTACCACAATAATTATTACATTGCTTAAGATTGTGTTAATCTCTAGCAAGTACGGAAAGAGAGGCGCTGACAGCTAAGCTTGACCTAACCCTAAAAGGAGGGGGGTAAAGATTCTCTAGTGGTTAAGAGAAAATCTAGGGTTTCTTGTCTTTGCCTGCAGCTAAATATCGTTCAATAAATTTCTTCTTTTCTCTTGTTCTTTTCTTAGTTAGCAAACAATGAAGAAAGCACACGGTAGCTAGCTAAGATGCATAAAAAGCGCAGTGATATGTGGAAGAATAGCATATCTATGATCATAAAGAAAAAATTAAGATCACTGCATATATACATGAAATTAATGGCTGGCCTGCCTTAGACTTACACAAATTAAATGTGCTTTGAGGTGGTATGTCTTGTCATCTCTGCATGTTTTCGTCCCATCAAATTTGGTGTACTTATTTGATCATTGTTTTTTGTTTTCCCTTCAATGCATGTCTGCTTATGGCTTGGCACTTATCTTCTGATGAATAACAGTACTGCGTCTCCTTGTTTTTTAAATTAATAAATGAATGCATGCATTTCTTCTAGTCGACAAGGCTCAGTGCATTTGGCAAGATCCATTCATAATAAAATGTTTTCAATGTTTTTTTTTTTTCATTCGATTTTAAAAGATATTTTCGGAACAGGTTTTTTACCAATTGAGATTAAGTCTCTCGAGTGCTTCTGCTCACAGTGCACCTTTCTCTCTCAGGTTTCTTGCGATAGGCAGAGCCACTACTGCACCACACAATACACTTCAGAAACTCTCTCCCCATGGTTTGAGCTTATGGTTCTTTGAGTGGAACACTAAATCATGGAATGTCATACCGCTTAAGTGGTCCTTTATGGCCACCACAGTAGACAGACATGGCTGTCCATTTTGTCTTCTTGAGAGAGACAGAGAGAGGTTACGAAAACCAAATGCGCAGTGTTTTAGAGAATATTGTAATTGAGTTTATAATAGAATCCAAACATAAATGAAGAAATAATAAATAACTGGAACAGCAGTCGCAAATTAATTAAGAGCATGAGATTAGCACACAAATATATATATTTATGAAACGGGGAAGGTTTTTGTGCATGCATGGGGCTGTGAGGCTCTTCAAGAGGGGGCCGGTCTTCCTATTTTGTTAATTAGGAGACTTCAACATCAAACCTCTTATATGCAGTAATAATCTTCGATCGATCGAGTTGTTATTATTGTTTATACATAGAAAAACCGTGCCTTAAAATATAGATATGTAATTCTACGTGCTACTCACAGGGAGCCATTGATCTCGTACAATCCACTAGTTTTTTGGGTGCCCTCTCCTGCAAATGACTGGTGGTCTAATTTAGCGTGCTTGTTGCTGTCCAGCTTCAGTCCAAAGTGAATGTGAGGAAAATGTGCCCACTGAAAACACAGATATATATATGTATATATATATTGATTATTAATGGGACTTGCCGGAGGCTATATATCCTTAAGACATGTGTTGAGATTTTATTTCTATTATCATTTGAAGGTTAATTAGAGGTATCTCAAGAATAAAACACAAATTAAAAAACCAATTGTTGGTATTTAATAATAGGTAGAGATGGTGTTAATTTGACAATATCTAATCATAAATATTGTTTTATTGGAACAGATTAAGACTCAAAGGCATCACGTACGACGAGGTAATGAAAAAACAGATAAAAAGAAATGAATAAAATCTAAACAGATCAAGAGGTGATCAAACCCATCATGAAAGAATTAAAAAAAGATTCAATGTTCGAATATTTTTTATTTGGACAAGAATATATCTCCATTTTTACATATGGTCTAGACTACGTATGCAATTTAATATGCAATTTCCGTAAATTCCTAGGAATATATATATATAGTTCTTGCAATGAACATGCCAACCCTGAAGCTTTGCCTAATTTATCAAATGTTCTTCCTCTTTATTATTGCCTATTTCAGAACTCTTTTTTGTACCTATATATTATGTCTATATATGTATGTGTGTGTGTGTGTATCAAATTATAAATTCAAGTTATTTAGCTGAAGGCGTCATGTCAGATTGAGATGACTTCACATCCATGACAAGATATTCTTTTTATTTTGTTTCCTTCAGTTCATTTTAAATTATTAGCAGTCTTAGCACCAATAGTAGAGGAAGAGAATTAGGGACTGATTAGATAACATAATTGCTGAAATGTAGGCTTTATCACTAATTAACAAGGCTTGAACGAAAAGTCTGAGCACCCAATTAACAAATGACAAGGCACTGATTATATTATGGAAATAAATAAATAATAAATAAATAAATAGGGAGGTGGGGGCGGGGACATGGGTTTGGTGCAAAAATTCTTTGCAAACATTGGAAATTTAATTTGGGATTTATTAACAAAGTTGACATGCCAAGCTCGAAAACCAAATGATTATCCATTTATCATTAATTGCTACACTTAAAGAGTAATCTAATCCAATTTAAACATGTGAAAATGGATTAATATTATTTTATTTTTTTGGTTCAATGCCCGAGATGGAGCCTTGTCAATGGAAGAATGAGAAAGCACCATTAAAAACAAAGTAATGCACCATGAAAAATAGTTTAAGACCTATTGAGTTTCTATATATATATATATATATATATAGAAATGTGCCATGAAAAAGTATTGTATATAGTGCTGAATGTTCATTAATCTCTATTATATTAGAACAGAAAGAAAACAGACAATATTTATATCTAATTCCTCCTAAAAATCCAAGCCTTGTCACTTAAATATCCATGTCTCCTAAGAATGATTACGAGAGATTTAGATTGCAAATATGATTGAAGGACAAACTCACATTTTTGGCTGCCGTGCTGAAAGCTTCCCTGTGGCTAATGTCAGGGTTACTAGCCTTGATCCTTTGAATTTCCTCCCTGCAAATGAAGTGATTTTACATTCAGTTTAAGGGCTTGAAGACCGACACTTATTCTTCATGTAAAGAGATAAGGGAGGGGATATTGGTGTTCATGAAATATATATCAACTTAATTACTTGATGAACCGATTATATGCAGAAGGAACACGCTGCCTCTTCTCTGGGGCTGCATTATTGACAATTGACAGGGAAATAATTAGTTCATTAACATGTGTGTGTGTGTGTGTGTAAATTAACCATAAGAAATTATATTGAAGGATATCATTTTACTCAATATTTACGTTGCTTGTACATACTATAAATTGACCCAGTGTATATAATACATGACATTTTTAATTATTATTTTTTTAGATAAAACCCAAATGATTCATTTGAATGCTTTATTAACATTGTAAAGAAATAATCCTATATATAGATTATGTTAGTATTACAAGGCAGAAAAAACATATATAAAAGATACATAAACGTATGTATTTAGTTGATAGGGTGATCGGTTCTGCTGGCTCATTTACTCTTTGCTAGCTTTGTGGTCGTCATCAACATTTCTAGGTCCATCATATCTTAACCCTACGCGTGTTGTTTGGTTATGCATCTAATATGTGGTCGCAACCACGCTATGGTAGTATTTATCACCTACACATAAGTACAATTTGGACACGGAAAATGACTGGTAGCAAAGAACATACACACGCAGCAACACATGTATCCAGCTGTGAGCGTACTGTGAGAGAGAGAGAGAGGGAGGGAGGGAGACTCACGGCGGATGGCGGGCATCCTAGGTGGTTCATGCTCAGTAGACTCTGAAGCAGTGACCTTGTTACATTTGGAAGATGAGCCAAAGTTCTTGTTCAAATCTTCTGAGTTAATAAGGAGCAGTTTCTGTGACTTTGCACAAACAAATTAGAGAGGTGCACCAAGAAACATTTTGATTACCAAGAAAGAAAGCCTGTGATAGTTTGGCGAAGGGATTTATAAGTTCTAGGACAAGTATAGCCAAAACTCCCATACAAAAACATTAAAAAAAAAAAAAAGGAAGGGGAAAGCGGGTAATATAATTAAGAAAGAAAACATGTCAAATCAAACTGATATTATTTTATTTTTTTATGAAATGTTATAAATTCTAATTGAAAAAATCATCCCTTATTCTCTAAAATTTTCCTTAAATAAATATATTTATGGAAAGAATATAAAGAGTATACAGTTAACCATAAGAAGTCCCTGATATGATACTCACTTGGGGATCTTGAAGAGGAAGTGTTTGTAAGGATGCTCCCATGTTCACAGACAGCAAATTGCCACAATGCCCGCATCTTACTGTCACAATATTGAACAAACTGCTGCTTGGAACACTAACCTGCCATGAAGAATTTGTGAAACATGAAAGGAATGCGCGCCTTGTATTTGTCACAAGAAATCACTTGGATAGATCCAAATGTATAATTTGCTTCAAATTTTAACAGAACCCTAGCAAGCATCCAAAACTGAAGGTTAATTAGGCTAGGTTCTGTTAGTTTGTTATTTGAGCTTTCTAAGTCAAGCCCACATCTTTAAAACTAGTTGGACCATTGCATATAATAATGATCTATATCTGTAAGACATGAATTGATGATATATATATATAGCAGCTAATAAGAAAATTAATTAAGAAACTAACATCGAAGATATATACTTCAACTTTAGTACTTTGATAACTTTGAAAAGGTAACTAGACGACATCCATAAAACATCATATCAAGTCTTGACATCAACAGAGAAAGTTTTGAAAAGCTGAGGCCTCTCGTGCGTCTTATCTCGTGAGAGAAAAATTAAAGAAAAAGAAGAAAAGAAAAGGTTTTTCATATGTCATGAGAAATACAGGAGTTAGGACATAAGAAGGGACAATGAGGAGAAGCAATTAAAGGTAGGGTTGCAACTTGAAATGGAACTACTTATTGGAAATAAGAGGAGAAGGAAAGGGTGTATGTGAGAAGGAGGAGGGGAGTAATGAAGCAATCAATCTTTTCTCTGCAAGTGAGTGCATCTTTTTTTCATTATTTTGGGGTTACTTATGGGGCTCGGATCTGCTTGATTGATTCTTTTCTCTATGTAGGGATCGAAATTAAGGACTTGTTACTCATGAGTTACCGCTGATCTCACAGACATCTCACATGGTAATAACTATAAGGACTTGCCCTTGATTCAAATGCCTCCCTTCTATCTCTCTCTTTCTCTTCCCTCCATATCCTTTTCCTTTCGGTGCTATACTGACTTTTTGCCCTGACACAGAAGCAAGATGATAAAAGCATAACAATAGCCAACACAGTGATTGAGAGAGAAGGAGTGAGGAAGAGGAGATTGAAAACGACTTGACTGGAACGGAACCATAAAGACTAAATTAACACAGCTATCGAAGATGGTAATGAATAAAGAGATAGAAATGATTTTAACTGATCTTTGTGTATAGTGCTTTGGATCTTCATTTCTATAAAAGATATTGGGGAGAGAAAGAAAGAGATTGTATTATAGGAGAATGCACTTCAAAAAAGGGTTGTTTATAGAGGCTGCTATGATGAAAGGGTTTGAAAAGGAGAGAAAAAGCATTTATTTGGGCTATGGCTTGGCTTGGCCATGATTCTCTTTGCCAGCTCTCCACAAATAAAATCTAGTAGAAACAAAGCAAAGCACTCCCTTTTGTACTTACAGGGATACACAATCCTGAAAACATGCAACATAATTAATATGTTAGATCAAAGTAATCATTTCAAGTCCTTGGTAAGCAGCAACAGAAGCACCCACCTCCGAGAGAGAGAGAGGGGGGGGGGGAGAGAGAGAGATCTTGAACAGTTAACCAGTGCATTCCAAGAAATGTCTAATGACAAAAGGTCATCAATACACTGATGAATTAGTAAATGGAAAGCCATGGGTAGAAATAGCTATCTAGCCTTCATGAGCAGTAGATTAGTAGCATGAAAATTTGAAAGTGTCTAAAGTTTCTGCAAGGCTAAGAAAAGCTTCTTTTCTAATACTGGTACCATTACCTGCCAGGTAAGAACCCTAATACCTAACTGTAGCCCTAGTCAAAGGACCTTGGATTGCCTTTCTTTAACTTCTTGAAATGCTGGTACTTTCCTAGCTTCTTCTTATTTGATAGATCACCAAAGGCTTTAAATCATATGGGTTTTGATGAATTCTCTGGCTTTCTTTAACCGCTAAGTTTTCAAATCAAGGTCTGATGAAAAGGCTCGATCGTAACGGTACACAAGAATTCTATGAAATGATTTTGCAGACTTTGGTGGTAAAACCCAGATAGATTTTGTCATAAAATATGACACAGGAGAGAGAATTGTTGGCTATTCCAAAGAAGAATCAAGAAAAACCTTTGATCCATGATGGATGAAAGGAAATCATACCAAGATAATGTTTTTTCTTATATAAACACCAAGATAATGTCATCTAAAAAAAATGGGGTTTACATTGTTATTCTACCAATTAACCACATGTTTCTATCTATCTATCTATCTATATATATATATATATATATATATTCTCAGCCCCAATCATTTCAGCTGAACGATCCTCTTAGCTACAGAAACCTACAAAACCAAAAAACATTCACCAACAAGAGCTTTGCTGATGACTGAACATGATGCAGGTATGACCAAATTCAGCTCTGAAGAGACATCATATATGAGACTAAACACCTCACCAGATGTCACTATAGCTAGGTCATGAAAAAGAGAGAGAGAATATATATATTACATACACGGAGAAAGAGAGAGGAAAGGGGAGGGGAGGGGAGGGGATGGGGGAGAAGTGATGAGTGCTGTACCGCTAAAATGGTGTTGCAGAGGTTGCAGTGAACATAACAAACAGGTTCAGATACCAACTCCAGAGACATCTTTTTTAGTGCTAATTTATGAAAACTATGGATTTGAGTACAGATCAAGGGAGAGAATAGAATTCTTTAACAAGAGAAAAGTGAACACTAAGCAAAGTTACGTAGTATATATAGATATAGATATACACACACACACACGGAGAGAGATAGAGAGAAGGAGCGAGAGATACCAAGAATTAAATAAAGAAAAAGGTAAACAAAAACAAGAAAAGGGAATTAACTAAAAGAAAGAAGAAAATACTAACTAGTAGCAATTAATAATAGAGAGAGAGAGAGAGAGAGAGAGAGAGAGAGAGAGAGAGCAAGAAGTCAGAAGTGTACACGAAAATGTGTCGGGCAAAATAGAAAACTGAAATGGTATGGTATGTAAGTGGGGTGTCTTAGTGGTTTCCTTTCGTTTATGTGATGCATGTATTGTGGTTTTTAAGGGGGGAAAAGGTTAGAGAGTTACGGATTTATGGGGGGGTGGGGAGGGGGGGAGACTGAGGAAGAATGTGATGTCCATGGAGGGAGGAAGAGGGTTGGGTCGGGCTTATGATTGAGTGGGTGGGAGTCATCCACCCATCTCTCTAACCATCCTCTCTCTTTCTGTAGCGGACGATGAGGGATATATATATATATATATATTGAGAATATATATTAATGCTCGATCTTGGAATGTTCAGGGAAGATAGAAGCGATGGAATATCCATGGTTAAGTGAGAGACCAGACAGATGAATTCCTTTTCACATGTTTTTTTTTTTTTTTTCTTGTCAGGTGAGGAACTATATGGTTATAAAATTCATTAATTTGATTCATAAATTAAATAGTTGAAACTCGATATTTTATAAAAAAATAAAATGTTATTCTTTTAAAATTATTTTTTAAAAAAGTTAAATTAAATCTCACTCAAGTAAGTTTCGACCAAATCAATCAAATCAAATATTAACTCAATAATTAAATTTAATTAGGTTAATTAAAATCTGATTTAACATTAAACCTCGCTCGTCTCGGATGAACAACCCATGAGTTGACTTGCCGGCCATACAAAAAGTTTACGAAAACTCTCCGTCTTTTTCTTCTTCTTTTTTCATTTTACACCAAATTAGAAAAATGTAAAAGGGAGAGAAAACTATCTATTTTGTTCTCTTCTGCTTGCTTGGAAGTGAATATATATTAAAGTTAAATAATTACTTCCAAACTGTTTTCTATTTTGTAATCTTTTGGATTTCAAATATTTCTTCCCATTGATTCTAACCTTTCACCTGATTGGTATGAAAGAGCTAATTAAGTGTGTGTTGATATATTTAAAGTTTTCTTGGATCATCATTAGTTCATTAATTCATCAATAATTAATTAATTAAGAAGCTCTGAATTAATTAATTTGTAATATAAAGTGCTAAAAAGGAATTAAAAGAAGCATAGGTGGTTGGAGCAGATGATAGGCTGCAACCTAAAAAGGAACTCGGGAATTATTCTACCTTTATCAAACCTCATGGAATTCAAGCTGCTTACACATGAGCAATTCAAGTTTTGGGAAAGGCATTTTACTTTTTGAAAAATAATAAAGCATTGGGGCCCTATTTAGTTGTCACGAAATATTTTTTTATATTCTCTTTAGTTTTTGTCTTCATTTACAATTTCATGTGTCAATAAAAAAAAAATAAAAACTTGTGACGAGAGGTTCTACAGCAAATTAAACCCTAAAATTCATTGAAAAAAACTTAATTAATGTATATGCTAAAATTGATAAAATATTTAATATATAGCCATGTCAAATGTATGTTCATATTTGTCATTTTTTAAAATAATATAA
>Ga0325403_1006696_pt1 | contig 10986 bp, 5 predicted proteins | sample PopdelMetagenome_19_FD_205665 | JGI IMG/M metagenome (GOLD analysis project Ga0325403, IMG submission 205665) | Populus deltoides microbial communities from Bellville, Georgia, United States - Xylem-PdKOR-R4 | ecosystem: Host-associated > Plants > Phyllosphere > Stem > Wood/Secondary xylem...
GTTATATCTCGTAATTTTGCAGTCAAAACTGCTACCCTTATCTTTTTCTTTAAGCAAATGAGAAATTATGAACAGAGCACGTACCAGTGATACACACGCGCTCGATTTTCTTTTGCCTGCTTGTATTGCATGGCTTTGTATTGGGGGCTCACTGTGTAATTCACTCATCACCCTCGATTTTGATGCCTGTTGGGGTCTGGTTACTAGCAAGGTCGTGTTTCCAAAAGATTGCTTGAACATGCAAGCCCCAGGTATTCGTGACGCTGTCTGAACTAGATGAATTATTAGCCGCTTCTATTTCTTACACAAAGAAAATAATTTTGAATAATCTACGATTGTTAAAATATGAACTTGGCCGTCTTATGTTGGAAAGAAAAGAAAACCATAAAATAACCAGGAAAAACAAAGAAAGAAAATATAAATATCCGAAAATACCTACGAAATGTAAAAAAATAAATAAAAAACAACATCTCCAGGGTATAATTCAGGGACCTTTTCGACTTCAACTGGTCAATATGGCTCTCTTAGAACATCATGATAAAATTTAAACACTATAAAAAATTATATATATTTTTGTTAAAAAAAATTCATTTGACACGTATGAACTTTTTGATGGATTTAAACTTGTAGCCATTCTATGACAAATCCATATCTGATAGCTTAAATCTGCCGAGTCTCTTGCATCAATTCGACTCGACCAGGTCAAATGAGTTACTAACAAGATTTGTATCTGAAACACTCCTGGTCCAGATAGAGAATGAGCCTAAATTGCTAAAACAGAACCCTCAGCCAATGATACTTCCAACCTTGAAATTGTCCTAGTTATTTACGATCTGTTTCTTACACGCTCACAATGCCCTTACGGGAGCTCTGTTTGTTTGTTGTGATTTTGATGTGTGATAGGATTACAAGCTTACAAGACTTGGTTATGTGTAGTACTTAGGCTTGTAGACGAAGGTAGTTTTGATATTACTAGAAATGGATTGATTCATGATCCATTCAGATGAATAGTCTAATATATATTTGAATGAACAAGTGAAATAAATCTAGATATAGAACAAAGTTTGGAATAACTAAGATTGATTAACTTCTTCTTTTTTTTTTAAATTATGATAATATAAAATTTAATTATTAGATTGAACTTAAATTTTTATAAATAATTTTGACGTGTCGTTGAACTGATTATTAGATATTTTAGAATTATAATTTGAATATTGATACTTCTGATATGATAATTTTTAGCATTTTTTCTATATTTTTTTGGATACAGTGTTTTAATTCAGATTTTTTATTTATTTTCTTTATGTTTTTTAATTCTTTGTTAATTCCTAAAAGAAGTAGAGTTTTTTTAACCTATTTAAAGTTATTGTAACCTCTTAGAAAAAAACAGCCACAGTATACTTTTATTTTCAGACAATAAAAATGATGAATTGAGGATTCACGTAATCCATTAATCTTCTGTATCTTTCTCTTGTGATTTCTTGCCGTTACTGTACAGTGTAGCTTCCGCCTGCGCAATAGTTTTTTGCGTCCCTTCGCAGTTCCAATTATGAAGACCTGTGATGCATTAAATTGGATCAAATTTCCCATTAAATATTAATCTTGTTAAATCTTGATCTTCAATCAGTTGTCCAGCTTCTCGCTTTCATCTTCCCCATCAACAATGTCGGGTCTCTGTCCCGTATTTCGTGCTTTGAAAGGCTTTGCCCGTACTTCGATGACTCTTCTGTGAAGAAAGAGAAGAATTTCAAGTCAAAATTTAATGCTTCTATAATATATATATATATATATATGTATCGGCTGGCTGCTTGCCTTCCATTATGGATCGTCCTGCTCTTGGCTTTTAAGGAGTTATAAATTGTTACTGCAAATTTTGACCAAGATAACTTTTAGCTGTCGTTTCCCAGATAAGAGAGAGAACCACAAGCACATCAAAATTCCGAATAATAATTCTGATATCCAAAAGAGCTCACAAAGTGACTTTAAATAGCTAGGATTGAAAATTTTGTTAATTTTTTTACTATTTAGAAAATAAAAAATTATACGAACTAAAAACAAAGGTCTAAATAATAGAATTTGGTGTCTTGAAAAACCTCAAACATCATATATTGATGCCTGCGACATGCATCTCTTGCATTAAAAACGTTTTGATATGCACAAAAACATCGCAAATCCGACTGAACTATTGTTTCCTTAATTTCATCCTTGCGCTGACATGTCTTGCCAAGGCAGTTCAGCATCGTCACTACTCCAAAATAGCCTGGATTAGCATGTCATTAGAAGAGGGTTTTACATCGTTCATCCAACCGTAGAATTTGACTCTTTAGTTAGTGAGATCAGTGCTCTTCTTGAGCTGAAAGAACTTCAGCAGCTTTCCAGTTAAGGAAAAATAAGATCTCTAGCTAGTTCAGTAAATAAAATTGCTTAACATCTCGTAGATTTTCTTTTCTTGATTGCCAAGGAGTATTCGGATCATTGACTAACTAGCCCCCAAGGAGTAAGAGCTGGAACTTCGTATCAATGATCCCCTTGGAGGGTTGGTCCAAGTGATAAACGAGTTTACTTTCTTCATAGTTATAGCATCAAATTTAATAGGAAACTCCTAGCAAAAAAGGAAACGGTGTCGTTTGATAAACAAGGTGATGCATGGCGGTTCGGTGCAAAATTGCTTTTGCTTTGCTGTCAGGACTCAGGAGCAGCAGAGGACGTGCCTGACGGCTCGCATTCCACCACAACTCTTTCGAAATCTGCATTAATTTCTTTCATTCATTCCTCACTGTTCTCTTCTACACTAAAAAGCATACAACACAAAGACAAAAACCCAATTTACTCCCTTCCTGCATCTCTCTAGCAATGTAAGACAATGATGCCCACATGCTTTCTTTTGTTGTTCACTCAGCCTCATAAAAACAACTCAGTCTCTTTTTTTAATTTCCTAGACATGGGCTCTTACCCTTTTCCTCCTTATCTCCACTGATTTTCTGGAAGACTTTCTTGCTCTCTCAATCTTTTGTGACGAAAGCTAATCAGCGATCATCCCTTTTCTTCTGGTCTTATCTGTGGGCTTACTTGCATACTAAGGGGCTGTAAGGTGTCTTCTTAAGGAAGATTCTACAGTTAGGTTCGAGGAGACAGGCTTTTGTTTGTGTGTCCTTTCTGTTATTTTCAATACATTATGAAGGTTTCTGGTCTCTGGATTTTGTACTTGATGGTTGGGACAGCCTTAATGTTCCTTAACTGCTCACCAGGCATGACTTGCTTGGAAATTACTGGTAAGTGCCTAAGTGGTACTACTAACTATTTTCAGCTCCACTTGTGGTTTTGTTTGCATCATCGCACTATAAGACAAAGACATTGGCAGAAAATTTCTGATTTCATGTAGGATCTTGTAGAGATTCTCATTCTCATTGTCTTCTCTTAATTTGGTTGTTGGGTTTTGATTCTTGACATTGCTTGCTCTTTTTATTGCATGTTCACATTTGGTTCTCACAATTAGGAAACAGATTGAGAAAATAATGCAATGATAACCTTTTTGTGTGTGGAGATGTGTTTTCAATGATCGATACCTAAAATGAGTTCGGCCCCTCTTCACTACGAATTGTCAACGTCAAGGTTATGATTCTGATCTCTGTAATTGAAGCAGAACTGCTTGTTTTCTTTCACCTATCAATTGCCGAAGTCACACTAAGAAATCGGGGCTTGCAATACAAAATCCTTGTGTAGCTGAGTCCCTGCTTTTACTTAAGAGTCGAATTTCGTGATCCCTATTGGGTTGTTCTATCATCATACCAGCAGCATTTATTGTTGTAGTTAGCCGTCATGACAAATCAGGTGAAAGTATACAAAGAAAATCCAAATCATGCCCGAGTAAAGCTTCTTAAATCCCAAATATTTATCAAGTAATCAATATATTTAATCATTAATGTGCTTGAACTAAGTTAATTGAACACAGGCATTTCTGCAACTTGACAGACTGGAGAGTACTGTTAAATAATATTCGTCAGTGGCCGAAATTCTTTTTAAACATGGAGCGCTGGGTGGATTCTATTATCAGGCGCATTGATTTATGCAAAAATGAATTCTTAGTTCAAAGGCTTGTGTAACCAAAGGAAGACTAGACACTAGATACAAAAATAAAGAAGAGGTGCTTAGCTTTCCCTTCTTAAAATCCCTGCTTTGGAGAGGGCATAACTTGTATTCATCTGGCACCTGCCGCTGTTCTTGAATGGATCCTTGGTTGTAGAGACTGAATAGTTAGCTGAAGAGTGAATAATATGTATTTGTTGTCTTGTAATCATGCTGCAACTTAAGGGTCAGTCCAGAATTAATATGCTGGCTTCAAATCATAGGATTCTTTGAACAATTGGAAATCTTTTCCAGATACAACTTGTGAATTGTGATTGCATTTTAGTATCTTTCCTCTAAATAACACTCTAGTCTAGAGTGCGCATTGTGCAGCAAGGACCGCAACAATTATACATTTGTGGGCAATTAGTCCTTGGACACAACAATTTTTTGGCCATTTCTTGTATTCTTTGCCTTTCCAAAAGTGGATAAGGGTTGTCAAACCTTGTATGATCAAATTACATGTTATGTGGAGTCTTTTGGAATTCATGTCAGTGATTACGCTGTGGATTTGGTGCACGAGATATTGTAAGATGGTTTTTCCAGAGAGAACTGCGTCAGCGGGGGAAACCGCGAAATTGTGCAATGATGCCGAAACACCAATTTTTGAATTGTGCTTAATTATCATTGGTTAGCAGGAACCAATGGCTAGTGAACATGCTAACACTATGTTATTCCTGAATGTAATTCCAGATATGGTCTTCACTGACTCTCGTGGTAGCATGACAATGGCAACAAGAAGCAGGAAGCTCAAGGTACATTCACTGTAGGCAAAAAAGGGCATATAGGCTAAAAAGAATCATTCATTTTGCTTTAATTATGAAGATGCAACAAACTAATTAACTGATCCCTTTTTATTCTTATCCTATGAAACTGCAGGAAAATGGCTATGATCTGAACGATGATGTTAAGACCAATGCACACAACGTGAACCTGGAAGATTACCACCCTATCGATCCAGTTCCAAGTTCAAAAGCTTCCATAAAACCTGGTCCTATTGAGCATGGCACTCCTCTTAACCCATATATTCCCAAGCCTTCTCCTCCGAGTCCTGGTCATCCAAAACCCTCGGGTTAGCTTGGTGAACATACTCATTTCTCAAAAATGATGTAGTCTGATGTTTTGTGTACGTGCCTTGCCTGTTTTAATGTCTGCGTATAGCTAGCTCATGTATCCTGCTTTGCTTGGTTTGAATTTTCTTGTAATTTGATGATGTTCTTGGGATTTGCTATCCTTCAACAATAAGTCTAATGTTTATGCAGTGAATTAATGCAGTAAGATCGCTTTCTTCCCTGAGTAGAGTAATGATTAACAGATCTTGCTGCTTGTTCGTTAATTATATTACTTGCTTACACTTCGTTATCCATATCTGTGGCCTGAAAGAGATGCTCAAGCTCGTTTCCTAATCTATGGTTGGTCACTTTAACCTACCACGCACCTTTTTAGATTTGTTAAAAGCTTCTTCTTGTGCTCTTGTATCCTTTTTCTTATAATTTTAAAATCTAATACTGGAAAGCTTGAGTTACAAGTCGGAAGAGTTGGTTTAAATACCGGATTAATGGCCGGGTTTTGAACAAGTTATTGGGTCAACATGAATTTTTAACTGGATCAGTGAAAAAAAAAATTTGTTGTTTTTTTTCAGCTTGGAATAGTCTAGATCCTAAGGTGACCAGTTAAATGGATCTGGCTTGATTAGTATCCATTACAATTCGAAATAAAATCTAAATCTGATCAAATTCATAGAAATCAAAATCAGAGAATCAATCACGTTTAATAGCTGTAGTGTATACGCTTTATTTATCTACGAGAATTGTTCATGAAGAAAAAGAAAAAGAAAATATCTTTATTAACTTGAGTGCTAACGAAGGAACAGACGTTTTTCATGGAGGTCCTTGTATATATTAATTTCACAAGCATGCAAAATGCTCGTAGCGTCCAAGTCCTGATTCATAGACCTCAAACTCGTCCATTTCAGTTCAAGAAAGGTTGAAGCAATTAATTAATATAAGCTTTGCCCACTGATCATTCCTCCCTGACCGAAGGATCTGGGGATTCCAGCTCAAGCACTAGCGTTGCATCTTCACCTAGCTATAAGCATTATTTATGAGACCTTCAATCAATGGTAACTCCATTTCTGACTTTACATCTACTTTCGTTTTTGCAATTCTTGACGACTGGTATTGCTTGAAGTTTAATTTCCCTGAATATTATACTGAGAATTATACCTACTAAGCAACTAGCAGAAAGCAAGCCAAAAACATGGAGAGAATACTAATCATGTTGTCCCTCTCGAGATCAGTCCTAATAAGAATTGAGTGCTAACCATGAACAAGCTTGATCTAGAGGGTGACCAAACCAAACCTAAAAGCAGAAGAAAAATCAAGGAAAGTAGAATTATCCACGCACCAACCCTCATTGACCAGACCCAAGAACAAAAACGATACCTTCTTCTCCAAGCTAAATCTTATTTACCATCCAATTTTTCCCATCAATCAACTTCTCACCTAGCTAGTGCACCAATATTCTCCTAGCTCATTATCTCTTCACAATCTCTCAATGAGAAGATAGAGAGTATCATGATAAGACTTGCAAAAGAGAGCCCCAACCATCATTTAGTCCCTACGTGCTGTCTCACTCTTTTTCCTTCTTTTCTTCTCTGGGCTTGCTAGTGGAAAGATGAGCATCGTACTCATTAAAGCAATTGGACCAAGGAAAAAAGCCATTTATCCTAACTCTCAAAGTGGGGCAATATCGTTCATTAGTTTAGAAACGTTACTTAATGTAAAGCTTAGTTACTTTAAAACCAATTATAATATAAATTGTTGCTTAAGTCACGACACTTTCTAACTCCTAACGATCATGATTTTTTAATAAAGATTTGATTTTAAACTGATTGCCATCTTTTTTAAGTTACTAACGAATTAGCTTGCCTGTAAATAAGTGCAGATGTCAGCTGGGAACCACATGATGTCCTTGTCAACTTTTTAGTTTGCTAAATCATTTCATGTTAATGGATTTTAATTATTTTCTTAATTTTTTTTTTAAAAAATAGTTTTGTAATTTCTATCTCTAGCTAGGAAGCTATCACCGTCCAAACCACCGATTACCTTCAATGGAGCTCGATCAAAAAAGTTATAACCTAGTGTGCATATTTCTTAGGTTTCAATGCCCGTGTAAAGCTCTGTTTAGCATTGTATTGCAGTGCAAGGAATAAATTTGAGTCTGTTTAATTATTTAATTAATACGCAACATGGTTTTACACAGGTAATTAACTTTAATTAAAAAAAAAACAATTTACAGTTTTTTCAAAACCGGCCATTTCAAACCCCAAAGTAAAAAAACTACCATAATACCAAAATTACATTAAAATAGAAAAGGAGTCATCGGGCACACATGAGATCAACAGCCTATATAAAAGGAAGGGAAATATTCATATAGAGAGGCAATTAAGGACAGAAACAGACAGCATGGGACAGGGCATCCTAGAAAGATCAGCTATGCTTTTTTATCCGCTCATGTAGTGTTTTTCTCCTTGATCTTTACGCGCAGTGATTATATCGGAGTGCTCGGGACAACTTTTATTGCAATAAAACAGTGCTAACTACTCACGTCAGGTGCTTGTTAGAGAAAGAAACAACAAGTTGAGGGTGATTCGGTTAGGTTTATCACCATTTTTGCAAGGCAATTAATTAAGCACTTCTGGTGAATGTTTGTAGAGAAGGAAGATTGCTTGACATGAGTAGTGTTCATAAAGCAATCATTTCCATCTTCATCATCTTAATTGCCTCATAAAATGATATGATGTATCGTTCTCTGTAGTCATAATTCCTTGCCATCTAATCAATAAGATGTTTAATAATTAAAGTTTGCCAATCAAGTGAAAATCTTAAACAAAAACCCTAGTTGGGCAAAAGCTTGTTCGCGTCATTGTTGCCGGCCGGTTTAAGTCACAAGTCATTGATTGCCGGGTCAATCCGCAAATAACATAGTTTTGGAAAATATTTTTTCATAAACATCCCAGTACTTGAGTCTCATTAATTTAGGCTTGATCAGTTTGATCGAGTGAATATTGAAAATAATTTAAAATAAAACCTGTTTGATTCAAGTTTTAAATATACATGCAAGCTATAAATCGATTTATGGTCAAATTTTAATAATTATGGTTTGTAGAACTTATGATTTATATGTGAGAGAATTGTTTATAAAGAAAAGGAAAAAGAAAAAAGAGAACATCTTTATTAATTTGAGTGCCAACGAAGGAACAGGCTTTTTCCCGAGTGGTCCTTCTGTACATTAATTTCACAAGCATGCAAAGTGCTCGCAGCGTCCAAGTCGTGATTCTGATTCACAGACCTCAAACTTGTCCATGGCAATTTGTATAGTTTTTCCATTGCCTAGCTAGCTAGCTGTGGCAAAAAGAACCAGCGGCCACTAGCTAGATATATCCTGCTCGTCACATAACTGCACACTAAAACTAACTTCCTTTTAAATTTTTAGTGGCACAAAATAATTATCTTAATTTCCCTTTTATTTCTTCTTCTTCTTTTTGAAGATACAGTAACCTTGGTTATTAAATAAGGATTCCTGTGACCCGGGGTTGGTTTATGTTTCACATTAAAAAAAAAAAGGAAAAGATCAAATTTTTTTTAAAAAAAAAACACAATAATATCATTTTGATTCATTAAAAAAATATTTAATCTGTCTGACCTGTGATCTAGACATTGTCTTAGATCGACCTCTAAACTAAGTTTAATAGCTATGAGAGTGACATGGAAGTTTTTATTGAATTAAATTTATATTTGAAGACATGTTACTTAGAGAGAAAAATATTAATTCCGGTATTAATAACTTATTAAAATTTAAAAAACAACTGATTTTGATGGGCAAAAGTGCTTTTTAAGGCCTTAACCACTCTTCAAAGAGTTGGTATGTCAGTTGGAGATGATGAATGTTTAGTAATGTTTAGCTAGGGTGGGTACAAGAACTATAAATTAAATTCATTCAAGTTTAGGGTTGGGATGGAAAGAGGAGAGGCACGCTTTTATTTTTGCCAAAGCTGCCTTCCTCTCCCCACCGTTTTCTACAAGGCAGCTAGTTAGTGCGAGTTAAGGCTCAAAGTAGCCCTGCATACATATACAGGTCCTACTTTTTTCGAAGAGGCAAGGCAAAGGTGCTTGACTTCGACCTCAGATTTTTAGCTTCCTACAAAGCTGAGAGTGGTGTATGTATAACTAATTTGCTCATTCACCCGAATTTAACCACGAGGGATAATTATAGAGCTTAAAAAGCACCAAGGCATATATAAAACATTTTTAGCTGGGAAAGTTAATGCTTTCACGTTTAGTTGTAAGACCCGAATCAAATCTGATGACTCGATTATCAACCCAAAATAACAGAAAAAACCAGGTTTTTTTTAACAAAACTACATTGTTTAGGGAAGAAAAATTTAGATTGACCTAGATTAACTTATCCAATCAATGTCCAAGTCTTGATCGAGTCAACTTAAGTTATTTCATAGTGCATGGTTGGTAACATAGTATAAAGTATTTTTATAAAAACATTTTTTAATTGAAAATGAATCATGATCGTTATAGTGAGGACAATGTTTTTTTAAAAAATATATATATCTATTATATTAGTATATTAAAATTATAAAAAAATATCTAAAAAATATTAATTTAATATTTTTTTCAATTAAAGAAAATAAAAGGTAGGCTGAATTACAAAAACAAAATCACCCTGCTTCCACGTATATACTCAAGCTAAGTAGATAAAATGCATGCTAAAGACATAATAATAATAATAATAATAATAAAAGAAAGCACTATCCAAAGTATTTCGAAGGTTAAAAATAATCAAGAATTAATGTGGGGTCCGGGGTGGAAAGAAGTTGGATTGATTTTGATACCACACGGATTTATAAAGCAAACACTAATGACTTGGATTAACTTAATATAGAGTTTGAGTTATAATAACTCAAAGCAGGGAGAAAGTCCTTTTTCAACAAAAGAATATTAATTATAGTTAGTTAGCATTTGGTTATTGGGGACGCAAGTGACTTTCCTAGGCCCAGATTAATTATTGGGTTCTGATTTAGTTGGTGATTACATTCTTTATTTTCCTTATTAAGTGGTTGATGCTCTACCTGTTTTTTTTTTTTAAGTACAATAATTATTGTTTTTAGATATTTTTAAAATATATTTATCTTAAAAAAATAACAATTTAGTTTTTTATATAATTTTAATGTGTTGATGGAAAAAACAATCTAAAAAATAAAATATTTTAATGTATTTTCAAGTGGAAAATACCATGCATCTCAATACCAAATACACTTGAAAAATAAAAAAAAATTATAAATGAAAAAAAAAAAAGTTTTTTACAAGAAGCAAAGCATACCAAGCATGTAATTTAAAATTCAAAAAGCAACATTTTGTTATTATCTTGAAAAAAATATACAATAAGGCCACAAGGAATATATTTCATGTTTCAAAAGTATATAAATTCAATTAAAAATTATTATGTAAATAAATCTATTTATTTTTTATTTATATTTTTAATCAAACATGTTTCTTCATTTCTTTGTATTTATTTATTTTTATCATAAAACACTAACTAATCATAGTTAAATGAATCCTTAGAGCACATAACCACGCACAAAACATCATTAACCCCCCATTTAATAGTGAAATATTTTACTTCAAGAGATGATTAAAATATGATTATTAAATTATTATTTTTAGATGATATGTTATGGAATCTAACTAGAAAAACAAAGGGGCATTGAAGTCTGTCCATCCCATCCCTCTTTTATTGCCTGAATAAATCCATGAATAAATGTCTTGTCAGCACAATTAGGTTGTC
>Ga0325403_1006697_pt1 | contig 10986 bp, 7 predicted proteins | sample PopdelMetagenome_19_FD_205665 | JGI IMG/M metagenome (GOLD analysis project Ga0325403, IMG submission 205665) | Populus deltoides microbial communities from Bellville, Georgia, United States - Xylem-PdKOR-R4 | ecosystem: Host-associated > Plants > Phyllosphere > Stem > Wood/Secondary xylem...
GTTTTTTATTTTATTTTTAATTGTTTTGTTCTTAATAATTGTATAAATGTTGTTGTGAGATTTATTTTTTCACATGAGATCAATTTTTAGTTGATTTATTTATAGGATTTTTAAATTTTTAGCAATTTCAACTTCATTTTTTACATATGATTTTTTTTAGTTGAATTTATTTTTTCATTTTATTTATTTTTTGCAAATTTGTTTGAGTTGATTTTCTTATTTTTTTCCAAGTATTTTGAGTATATATTATACAATGTTGATTTATGTTAATTGAATTATTTTATAATTTTATAAAATGAATTTTTTTAAATGTTTTTAAATAATTACCGACGGAATTGCCGATGGAATTTCCATCGGTAATTTCGTCGGTAAATCCATTGGTAGTAAAAAATTATTACCGAGAGATATACTGACAAAATGAAACAAGTAATTTTATTTTTTTATTTCCAACGGATTTACCGACGGAAAAAAAATTACCGATGAACGATTCACCGACGGAGCATTTTCCGTCGATAAATTAATTACCGATAGAATATGTGTCTTACGCTGACGGAAAAATTCCGTCGGTAAAACTGTTAAATCTTGTAGTGATATATCTCTAAAAAAGTGATTGATCTCCGTGAATGCATCCTATATCCTTTTTTAACAATAAATCCTTTTAAACAAATGGAATGAGCATTTTAATAAATATATGACAATAAAAACTCTTTATTCCATATAATCCGTCATCTTTTAGATTCACCAGTCTAGAAATGTTCGAAACATATCCATAAAGAAAATATAGACTTTTAAGCTTCACTATTGAACGGGTGCACCATGACTCCATTCACTATATCATGTGAATGATATTATGTCATGTGCTCGGTAACCTTTGGAGACATGAATAACCTTTGCAGCTTAGAAGTGATTGGAAAGTATCTTAGTTTTCTATATGTGACAAAAGTCTTTCTCCTTTTAGGTTTATACCGAGTGTTCCCATAGGTTCATCATTTGGTAAAATCTATATTTTCACAGTAGTATACATGCAGAAATTTGCACACATACCAATATTCTAGTATCCTAGGCCAATGGATTTCATAATGAATTTAGTAGCAATGGAGTTCTCTTTCAGTCTATTCCTTTCAAGTTAAATGTTTCTTACTCAGTCGACAATTCTATCATAACTGGCCTCAATCAACGCATGATTTAACAAGTAAACACATAAACAAACTACATATACTATATAAAAATACCAAAAACATTAGCATAAGAAAATGGGTTACAACAAAAAAATAGGTAGGTTTTGTTACTTGATGTGACAAATCTTTAAAAACAATTGAACCAGGACAAGATACTGACAGACTACATGTTAAGGTAGTTGAATTTGTGATGATAAGAGCTAGACTTGTGACAAAATAAGGGGGGAAGGGTGCTGTTTTCTATAAAAAGGAAGAAAAAAAAAGAAGAAATGAGGGAGGGAGACAGGTGGGCCATAGAGCAAGTTATAAAATAATAATAATAAAATAAAATAAATTGTGATTTAAACCCAAAACATAAAACCTACAAAAATAATATGCTCTTAGAATACTTTGTTTTTGTTTTTTTGTTTTGTTTTTTGAGAGTGGAGAGCTTGAGCTATAGAAAAAACCTAAAAAGTAGACATTCTTCGGGGTAAAGAAACACCACAAAAAAGCATCTATAGCATAAACTTCACACAGTCTAAATTAAGGTGCTTCCTATAACATAAACTTCATCATTTGTTTTGTTTTATTCATTTAAAAGCCTCCCAATCATTCTGTCCCAATTAATTTGATTTGTATATATAAATGGAACATGTACTTTTATAATGATCAGTAATTAATTAAAAAAGCCTGAAAGGTGGCCTTTATTACAAGGTCATAAATCAACCCAACCAAGCTAAGACTAGGATGCGAGAGAGAAAGATATGATAGTTTCTCACCGGACATTAACCCAAATTTGTGGAACCTATTTAAATATATGATCCCATCAAGGTCGTAGGTTTGTACACCCTTCCCCAAAAAAAAAGATTTTAAAGTGAGTGGATGGGTATATATCTTATATATTTATCTTTGTTTGATGTTGTAGTATATAATGTATTTTAAAAATATATTAAAATAATTTTGTTTAGATTTATTTATTTTTAATTTCAGCATATCAAAATCATTAAAAAATATTAATTTAATATTTTTTGAGGATAAATAAATATTTTTAAAAATATCTAAAAACAAAAATTACTGCCCTCGATTCAAATGTTAGAGACATAATATTTAATTGTATTATGCAACCTGAGAGCAGTAGAACTAAATAAAATTATTGATTTATAAAAGAGTTTATTGTGATCGGAATATATAGAAAGTATTTGTCTGACTTTTGTATCTCTCAACTATCACCCAATTCTCAATTGGGTCATAATTTTTTTTCCTTCAGTTCTCCAACTACACATTACCCAATTCCTAATTTAATGAGAATAATATATTTACTTACATTTAACCCAATTCATATTAATATATCAAACTTCAATATTGATGTATATAGGGTGAGAGTTTCTCATAAGCATGAAAAATATAATGTTTCTATATTATATGTATGATCAAATTACAGCTCCAAATTTTTATAAAAGAAATTCATAATTTCCTTCAGAGCCTAACATGGCTAAGATGTGGTATGGAATGCATTTTATTTATTTATTTTTAATTTATTTATAGGTAAAGTGCATATGTAGATTAAAGTAGAGCACTTCAATCAATAAAATAACTAAAAGGGAAAGACAAAACGGAGCTAAAATGGAACCAAGCTACCATAATAAAGTCCGGCAAGACTTGCAACACAATCTGCAACAGGAGTATTTTGATTTCATGATATCATTAGCATTTGAAAAAGTTATAGCAAAGCTAAAATTATTGTTTGGTAAGACATGGACATGATATCAAAATCTATATATCCGGTAGGACCTATATACCTTACCTCCCCATATGATCTACATCGAGCTCAAGACGAGACGAGAGAAAAAAGAAAAAAGAAAAAAAGAGAGCAACAAACATGTTAACTTTTGGGAGAAAGGGATAGCATTAAAGGCGAATGTGGGGTTGTACCATTAAATAAAAAGAATCACCCTAAAGAGCAAATTGCTATATAATGATAAAGAATCATCAATCAACACTACATGATCTAAAACAAGAGCTGAGATTATAAGAAAAAGCATTCAATGAGTTGATTTAAGATATTTGGCTAAGTAAGCTTCGATAATTACTTCTAAGATGATATCAAACATGAAGTTGAGTTTAAAAAAGGATCAAATTTTGATTAATGTCATCCAAGTAAGAGATGAGACTTCTTAACATGTACTAGAGCTTGGTTGCACAATTTTATATTAATAGTCATAACTTTTAATCTGATCGTTAAATCAAGCTGAAATTTTATAAATAATTTTAAAGGTCTTGTTTTCTATAAGGTTAAAATTTCATAGTAATCAAACATTGAAATGGTCTTCTAATAAGGTACAAAAGTTACTATATAGATTGAGCTTCATTTATTAAGACTTGGGCTTTGTTATTTTATTTTAAAAGTAATCTTAAACTAGTTTATATTTGAGTTTTAAATTCAACTCAATATTCCATTAGGGTTTTTTTTATTGAACTATAAATACTTTTTTTGGTTTGTAAGTTAGGAAAACTTAATGATTTCATAAATAATATTGGAGATGATTTCTCTTGCTCTTAATTCTTCATTGAACTATTCAAAATTTATTAAATATTTATTTTTTATGACATTTAACCTTTATAATCAAAGGGTCAGGTTTTCAAGTAATAACTATGATTTTTTTTGTTCAAATAGTCACTGGTTCAAGTTCTTTTCAACTTGATTTTAGCTTTTTTTGTGTTAGGATTCAATTTTATGGGTTCTATGATTCTTACTCTTTGGTTTTGCATCACAAATCACCTTTAAAAATTGCTTATCTACACATAAAGTCGTGGAAACTTCAAACTGGATTGGGGTTTCCACTACTATGATCTTGAGCTAATAGAGAGGCCTGATCATTGGTTGGTGAGGTGACAAGAAGATTCTCATAATCTCTCTTGCAAAACATAAGTCCTTTACTAGAATAGAGGACCTTTTAATGCTTAAGTTAGTAAATATAGAGGAAAGAAATATGTTAAGTATCCAAGTAATAAAGGAGATAAACAATGTAGTGGGTGAGCAGAAGTAAGAGCGTGGGAGTAGTAATGTGGCTTTGTGTGTAACATGGCTCTGTGGCTTGGTGTGGTATGCTTTGCTTTGTAGAGTCTAGTTATGGGAACTTGTTTTCGTGTTGTGTAGTTTCTTATGTTAACTTCTTTGGTGATTAAGGTATTTATATACCTTGTTCACATGAGTTTGCCTTATAGAAAATGAAGAAATGATGGAGAGTTACGTTGAAGTGATTGAAGAAAATAAGTTGTTTGTTATAGTACTATTGAAAGAGAGGTTGATGCTCGCCATTGTTTGTGGTGTCTCAGTGTGCCATTGGTGGAGATGTTAATGATTTGTAGGGTGCTCTTTGCAGTGATATGTGGGCATTAGTGAGGATTGTTGGCATTATACTAACAATTTATAAACATGTCAAAGAAAATACAACGACATACTAACTTTCTTAGAGTTCATTCCATTAGCTAATAATTTTACTGGTACTAGGTCAAGGCCTAATTTTAAGAGGTTCATGGTGTTTTGGACGAGGTCAGTGCATTTGAGCTATCCAAATGGATTGGTGCACTATTTCACTTTACCGTAGGCTGTTCAGGTTTGGATCAAACAACCTAGAAGTAGCACACAATTCAAGCCTAAATCGAGCAACCTAAAGCACACTGTTCAGGCCTAACTTGAATGGCTTGAAGGTGATAGGCCATTCGGGTTTACAATTTCACGAGTTGCAAGTTTGAAAGATTAACACAAATTTATGAGATTCGCCTGAGTTTACTTTTTTTTTTTTCATTTTCTAAGCTCATATTTTTTTTCAGTTTCATTCTTCAATATTTATTTAATTAAAGATTAGGCTTTGTTATTTTTTATTTTCTTTCTATAGGATTTTTCAATAATTTTAAAAATAACTTGAGTTATCTTGTATTTTTTTATTGGTTGTTCTTTGTTAAATTTAGGTTTCTTTTAAGGAAATTTTGTTTTTGAATTTCATATAATTAATTGATTAATTATAAGCATAGAATGTTCACTTCATGATATTTTTTTGGTTTGTTTTCTGGGTCGTTGCTTGAGCACCGTGTCAACCTTTTTCAGTGTCAACATGCAACATTTCACAATGATGTTATAATTATCCACGACAGAGCAATGATGAGTCTTTAACGAGTTTTGTTTTTCTCCTTTCGGGTATGATTTTTGCAGCTTATTTTTTATAGTTAATTGTTGCTATTGTTTTGTTCAATTTATGTACTATCATTGCCTAGTTGTTTTTTTTTTGTTATCATATTATTATATTTACCAAGTTTATTGAATCTAATCAAGTCAATGACTCGAGTTTTAGAAATTTTTTTATTTAAAAATACTTCCATTACCTAAACATCTTTTTTATAATGTAAAAAAATTTAGTTCGATACATGACATAGAATGGGCCACCATTCAAATAATGTACATGTGTTGTCATCCTTGTTATGACAAGGTCAAACCTAATTCTTGATAATTTTTTTATTTGAATTCTTGCTAAAATATAGAATTCAATTAATCAATTAGCCTACGTTACTAATTTTTTATCAATTGGGCTTGAATATAAGGGATATATATAAAAATATAGCCAAACCTAGTTGTAACTTGCTATTTTGTTGTATTATTGAAATTAATGTACAAGAAAACTTGTCGGTTATGATCGTTAGGCTTTTAACTCCTAATTACATAGTGCATATGTCCTTTTGCTAATTTTTGTTTTTGAAATGTGGCATAGGTGCTCAATACATAATGATGGGTACATCATAAAAAATAGTACATGAAATGATGGCATATGTGCTCAATAATCGTACTTTATTGGATATGTCTAGAAGCATGTTAAGTCATTTATCAACACCAATATCATTATGGATGCATGCATTAAAAATGTGATATATTTGTTAAACAAGGTTCTTAGTAAGGCAATTCCAAAACCACTTTATGAATTGTAAATTGATAGAAAACCTAGTTTGAGGCACTTGTATGTTTAAGGTTTCCTAGCAGAAGTAAGAATTTGTAATCCATATGAAAAGAAACTAGATTCAAGAATAACTAGTTGTTTTTTGTTGGTTGTTTAGAAAATCTAAAGGGTATGGATTTTATTATCCTAATCATAACATAAAGATTTGTTGAAACTAGAACTACTAGGTTCATTTAAAATGATGAAGTTAGTGGGAGTGAAGCACCATGTAATGTGAAAATTCAAAAAGTTAGTGTACAAATTCATTTACTTTTTACATCTTCTAAAATTGTTATTTCTAAAATACTGAACAATTTAACAATTATCAAGAACAATAAATGAATGATTATACACCCTAAAATGAAGATATTATTGATAAACTTATAATAGATGAACCACCATAAATAGTATTAAATTGTCTCAAAGATAACGCAAGTCTACTGTTTCAAATGATTATGCGGCATATATATAATAATTAGAATTTGACTTAAGAATTGATAATGATCCATTTTTATTTTCACATGCAATTAATAGTGGTAATTCTAATAAATAGGTAAATGTCATGAAAAATGAACTAAAGTCTATGAAACAAGATAAAGTTTGAGACCTTATTAAAATACTTAAATATTGAAAAAGAGACAAATATAAATGGATCTCCACGATCAAACAAGACTTAAATGGAAACATTAAATGATAAAGGATCATACTTGTTGCTAAATATTTTACTAAAAAAGGTTGCATTGACTACAAAGAGACCTTTCCACCGGTATCTAGAAAAGACTCATTTAAAATTATTATGACTTTGTTAGGTCATTATTATGACATAGAGTTACTTCAAATGACTTTGAAAACTATCTTTCAAAATAGAAATTTAGATGAAAAAAGTCTATATGGATCAAGAAGGATTTTTAGTTGAAGAAAATAAGCATATAGTATGTAAACTTAATAAATCAATATACATACTTAAACAAGCTTTCAAACAATAGTATCTCAAATTTAATGATACTATTTATTCCTTTAGATTTAAGAAAAACACTATTAACTAGGATATATATCCGAAGGTCAATGAAAGTATGTTTATGTTTCGAATTCTATGTATTGATGATATATAGCTTGCAACTAATGATCTTGGTTTACTACACGAGAATAAAAAATTCTCTTTAATAATCTTGATATAAAAGATATAAGAGATAAAACTTATGTGATTGGGATAAAAATATTTTAGGATAGATCACAAGATTTGTTAAGAAATATATCAACAAAGTTTTGGAGAGATTTATAATCAATAAAAGTTGTTTTGTTCATAAATGAGATAAATTTAGTCTCATGCAATGATAAAGAATGAATTGGAACCTAAATAAATGGAAGGAATTCCTTATACATTAGTTATTAGAAGTTTGATGTATGTTCAGGCTAGTATCAAGCTAGACATCAACTTTGTTGTTGGAATGCTAGGTATGCACCAAAGTAATTTAGGTTTGGATCACTGTAAGACTATGAAAAAAGTATTGAGATACTTGCAAGGAAAAAATGATTACATGTTCACTTACAAAAAGTTTAATTATCTTGAGATGTTTGGATATATAGATTCAGATTTTACTACATATGGATATAAGAAAAATCCACATTATGATATTTGTTCCTTTAAGTTGGAAGATAAATCTTCTAAGAGAATGTGAAATAGTCTATTATTGTTGCATTTATTATGAAAGATGAATTTGTGGAATGCTTTGAAGTCACAGTTCAAGTGAATTGGCTACAAAAATTTATTTTAGGACTTGACAATTATGTCAAGTCATTAAGAATTTATTATGATAGTTTTATAAACGTTTTTTTTAGAAAGAGAAAATTATTGAAATGATGAAAGACACATGGAATTGAAATACTTTGTCGTTAAAGAAAGAGTTTAGAAACAAAAAGACTAGTATTGCAGTACATGGAAGGGACTATGTTAAATTGATGATGTATTATGTGATCAATGTATGTAAGGTTTGACGTTACTCTATGAGCATTATGTTAATATATTTATTAAATCATGAAAAAAGATAATGTCATGTAATCCAAGTGTGAGCATGTAAGATGTGGATTACATGAATAAAATAATAGGCTCTTAATTTGTTTAATAAATATTAATGTTGAAATTATCCTTGTGCTCGCTCCATTCACATGGTGCATGAAGATGCATTTGGAGGCTAAATAGTGGCTTTCAAGGCAACATTTGAATTGTCTTGGTAGCCCCATCATCCCTAAGTTGTGGCTTACTTACTTTCAATTTAGCGTCGATGACCTTTTATTTTCCTTTTCTTTTCTCTCTCTTTGATTCTCATGTCTTACCTTTCAAATTTTCAAAATAACCCTTCAATTTATTTATTTTTCAATTTCATTCTCTTTAATTTTTTTATATGTTAGATTGATTTCTATTCTTTTGGTTATTATTATTTTTATTTGAGTTAATTTTTAGAATTTGTTTTTTATAATTTCATCTTCCTTCAATTTTTTTTCCAATCAAATTTGATTCTCATTCTTTTAATTGTAATTTTTTTACTTTTATTTTTTTAAATTGATTTTTTTTCCGGTTTCATTCTTTAATATTAAAGTAGTTGGAAAGTAAGCTTCTTAATTGAGTCGGAGTCTAGAATTTCATAAGTTACGAGTTTAAAAAATTAACCCTGATTTAGAAGATTCGTATGGTTTTCTTTTTTTTTAATATCATTTTTTTTTCAATTCTATCCTTCATCATTTGTTTAATTGGTGATTCTAAAAATCTCCTAGTTTATCTTTGATGTTTTATTTGTCATTCTTTATTAAATTATTTTTTAAAAAAGAATTTATTTTTGCTTTTGAATGAGATTAAATTAATTGATTAAATATAAGCATGAGATATTCACTTTATAATATTTTGTTTGATTTGTTTTTCTAGTCAATGGTCTGATGACGTGAACAACTTCTTTCGGTGTCGTCGTGCAGTCTTTCATAGTGACATTAGAAATATTTTAGTGAGTTTTTATCTAGTAGTGGAATGGTGTCCACAACCATACAACAATAAATCTCTAACCTGTTTTTCTTTCTCTTCTCTTGTGTATGATATTAATATCTTATTTTTTATAGTTAATTATTGCTATTTTTTCAATTTTTTATTGTCTATGCCTCTTTTTCATTCATATTATTAAATTAGCTTAATTTATCGAACTCAATTAAATTAATAACTTAGCTATATCTCAGATTTTTCTTACTTGTTTAAAAATTATAGTGTCACCTGAACATCCTTTATCTATGTTAGAAATTTTTTTATCCATCCAGTGATATAAGAGAAGCCACCTATCTAATATGATTCTAAAAATACATGTTAGCAGGACCCTTATATTATTATGTCAAAAGCTTTTTAAAATCGATGAAACTCTTGTCTCGAATAGAGTAATCTAGACATGGAATTAAATAATAGGTTAAATTATTTTTCTTTATTTTTTTAATAATTAAGCTACTCATGATAGTTTCACAATTTAGAAATATTGTAGTTGCTTCTGTCAATGACATAAAAAATTATATGCTTAGATAAATAGGTTATGTGTTTTATACTATGCTAGCTCCACGTATATTTATATTTCAAATCTTGATTTTGTAGAAGTTAAAATAATATATCTTTCAAGATTTATTTTTTATTTACTATGCATGCTAAAATTCATCTTATAACAGTTTTAACAAAACATGTTTTTTTTTAACTTACTTTTTTAAAATCACAACTAATGTGTTTTTTTTTTAAAATTATTTTTTTAATACGCAACCTCAAAAATTATCATAATACTAAACACACATTAAATCTTTACCTCCTAACTAGATAAATTAACCAACCACACTCAAGCAAGTATATTAAGGGGGTGTTTGAGAATATGATAGCAATTGCATTTTAAAGTGATTTTTGCTCGGAAATACATCAAAATAATATTTTAAAAAAATTAATTTTGATATCAGCACATTAAATCAATCCTAAAATATGAAAAATAATTAATTTTAAGTAAAAAATTTTAAAAATTTATGAAAACACTGTTTAGAAAGGCAGTTCTAATCTGCACCTAACAAAAAAATATTTTTATTTTATGATATCTTTTAGGGTGTAAAACCTAAAAGAACTGTTAGACTCCTCTCAAATTAGGGACAATATGATATAAATGTTAGAAATATTCAAGACTTGATTTGGACTTCAAAGGTTAAAATCTCATTCATCTAATTAATGGATGGTTATAATTTTTTATTTATGCATTTGTAATTACTTTTTTGAAAAAATTAATAAAAGTTATTCCTAACATGAGAAAACTCAAATCCGAAAAAAACATATAAGAAATCCTATGAATAATCTGTAATTACTTTTTCATGATTTGTCTCAAAGCAAAGCAAATCAACTAAAAGTTAGAAAACTCGAACTAAATATCTTTTCAGCGCAGATTCTGAAATCAGACGCTGTTGAGTGGGGGTAGCGGAACCAACCAGAGTTGCTCTACTATGAATTGATGCGACGACAGGACGGAACAATGAATCAAGTCAAGAGGACTGAAGCGTGATTCTTTCACCGGCAAATAAAACAATGGCATTTCTTTGTTGTTAAAGCTATTAAAACACATGGTCCCACAGCCCACGTGTCGTGATTGAATTTATGATATGATGCCTGTAAGAATTTTATGGCACAAAAGAGATGACTTTTTTTTAACACCATAATTTTTTTTTTTTTAGTAAACTAGTATAATTGAAAACAATAATTGGGAAATTAGTATACTTTAATGAGTAGTAGATGTAACTTGCGACTTTGTTTTGAATTAAAGCCTAATTACTTTTTCTTATTTTCT
>Ga0325403_1006698_pt1 | contig 10983 bp, 18 predicted proteins | sample PopdelMetagenome_19_FD_205665 | JGI IMG/M metagenome (GOLD analysis project Ga0325403, IMG submission 205665) | Populus deltoides microbial communities from Bellville, Georgia, United States - Xylem-PdKOR-R4 | ecosystem: Host-associated > Plants > Phyllosphere > Stem > Wood/Secondary xylem...
TTAGTGCTAAACAAAGCTAAAACCACCCCCTGAATAACATATAATTAAATGTCTTCATCCTTGATAGATGTTTGGTATATAATGAAATGGGTTGGTCTGCAAAGAAAGTATGGGTCACAACACAACTACAGTAAAGCATAATCAACAGTATCATTTGTATAAGTAAGTGATTTATTTCAATTGCAATCATTATCTCAGAATTTGGTGTATAGAAATATAATTGTTAAGATTACTTATGCCTTTCGTATCGTATGTGATCTTAGCATGTACAACACCTTCACATTATTCCAATACATGTATTACCTATTTCCCTGTTAAGAAAAACTATGTTTGGTAACAAGTAATTGCTTTTTTATTTGAAAAGAACCAAATTGGTGTTTTTATAAGATTTTGATGTCCTTGTACCCCATATCAATATCATAAAAAAGCATTAAAAAACATCAATATGATGTTTAATTCAAATGGATTTTCAAAAGTATAATACCAAACCATGCCATAGAATTGTGCTCTATAGTAACTGTTAGAGATCTAAGTATGATGACGCGTCAACAAATGCACACTACCTAGAATTCAGTAGGCAAAATAGAACGATTCATGCAAGCTATAGGTTCTTGACTTGGCATGAACATGGGGCTTGGATAATGGACTATTTAGGCTGGTACGAAACATGACATAATTGGCAGTAGGGGATAGTTAGACAAATAGATTGTGGGTTACAATTATAACAGTGTAATTGACTGTTAAGACGATTACGATCATGAATTCATGAGGGAAATAAGTGTCCAGATCATGAGGGCATGATTGCTAAACATGTAGGCATGACTGAGATTGTTCCTTAAAATACTAAGATCATGAGATCATGGGTAAAACCCAACCACGAAGTTTATGGGAACATAGGGGAAAAAAATGTTCACTACTCCCTAAATAATAGAGATGGTAGTTGTATACTTTGTAACCTTTCATACTTATGTATAAATAGGTTTAAAAGGCCTTGACTGTGTGGCATATATTGTGTGTTTCCTTTGTTGAGATAATAATAAAGGTTAGGGGTTTTCCTGTATATGTTGTGCACTATTTTATCTATTGCTTGTGTTAATTCCGTTTACTTACAACAAGTTAAAGCATGGGAACCTCTTTAAGTGAGTAAAATACATAGCTATAGGTAAACACAATGAAAAGGTGAAGAAAGGCTTAGTTTAGTGGCACTAGACTACCATATAGAAGCTAGAATTTTGAGTGAAAATTTTGTCCCTGTGACAATTGGTATCATAGTGTGTTTTTTTTTTTTGAAATTATATAAGCTTAATTGGTTATGCTAACGAGCATAAAAGCAATTCGAGAAAGACTTTCTCGGATTGAAGGTTTGATTGGATCAATTGAAAAGGGTGAAGATCATTCTATTCTTGACAAGCTAAGGGAAACCAATGAAAGTGCTGAAAGGGTTGAAAGTTTGTACATCATTTTAACATTATAAATGAGCTATAGATTGGATGTCGTTGAGGAATCAATTGACATTTTATAGAGGGCAGTAACAAACACTCATGATGGGGTAAGTCATTCTAAGTCTAAACTGCCTAAACCAAAACCTTCTGTAGGGATAGAAGTTCTAAGGAATTTGGAATTTTTCCATAGGATATGGAACAATACTTTAACATAGATAAAATTAGGGTAACCGACCAAGTTGATATCATCGCGATGTATCTCATGGGTGATGCCAAGCTGAGGTGGAGGACGGGGACAAAAAAGGACTTAAATGTTGGATGTCCTAGGATTGAGACATGAGATCATCTTAAACAAGAACTGAAAGAGCAATTTTTACCAAACAATACATCATAGATTGCGAGAGAGGAAGCTTAGGCATGAGAAGTTAGTTTAAAAGTATGTTAAAAGCTTCAGTTCCTTGATTATCGACATTGAGAATATGTTTAAAGAAGACAAGCTCTTCAACTTCATGATGGGTCTCCAGCCTTGAGCAAAAGATGAACTAAAAAGATAAAAGGTACAAGATTTGTCTTCTATTATTACAACTACTGATAACTTGATTGAAATCAAGGCTGTAACTAAAGAGGGCTATGTGTTAAACTTTTCTAAATTAAGAATTAGGGATAAGAAGGAAAACAATAAGAAGAAGTTTGGTAGAGGTGCTGCATCAAATTTTGCCTTGAATAAGGGTAATGTTAAGCCATCAAATGGACAAGGTAAAGATGATAGACCAAACTTAGCCTGTTTTATTTGTAATGGGTCACACTTTGCTAGGGAATGTTAAAAGAGGGAGAAGCTCAATGCCATTCTAGTTAAAAAGAAAGTAAAGATAAAGAAGTGGTCATAAATGTAAATCCAATGTGTGTATTAAACTATTTAGTGGCTGAGTTGGGTGATTCAAATGAAGAATTCAAACTTGTTGAGAATGATTTGACATGAATTAATGTATTATGACAAGAGAAGTTGGGTGTTTTATGCTTTGATATATATGAAATTCAAAGTAAACAACATGAATGTCAATGTTATGCTGGATTCAAGTGCAACACATACTTTTGTGTCTAATAGATTAGTGGGAGAGTTGGGTTTACAACTGAGTAGTAGTCACATCACTATAAAGACAATGAATGTCAATGCGTAAAAGATAATAAGCATAGTTTATAGTGTGTCAATTGTCCTGGATCTTTGGAAAGAAAAACAAGATTTTTTAGTTATAAATCTAAACAATTTTGATGTAATTACTAACATGGATTTCTTGATAAAGGCCAAGATGAGTCTTATGCCATATCTTGATGGTTTTATGATTACTGATGAAAATTATCCATGTTTTGTTTAGTGTTATAAAGCTTTGATGGAAAGTGGCAGCAAAGAGAATAAGAGCTAAGTCTCAACTATCATAATTGAAAAATCTTTATAAAAAAAGGAGAAGTGTTTTTTACGGCAATGGTTGATGAGAAATTGGACATGTATAATGAGGTATCGAATGCTAGTACACATGTTCTAGAACAATAAATTGATGTAATATCTCTTGAGTTATTAAAAAAGCTCATACTTAAAAGAGCTATTAACTATCGAATTGTGTTGATGCCAAAATTAAAGCCACCATCTTAACCCCCTTACCAAATGTCACCTATGAAATTTACAAAATTAAGGAAGCAATTGGGATAGTTGATTGATGCTGGGTTTGTCCGTCCTTTCAAAGATTCTTATGGTGCTCTGATTTTGTTCCAAAAAAAATAGATGAGAGTCTTGTATGTGTGTGGACTATAAGACACTTAACTATAGGGTATTATGCATATTGGCAAGTCTAAATTGTTGAAGAAGACGAGCACAAGATTACATATGTAACGAGGTATAATGCATACAAATTCTTAGTTATGCCATCTGGTTTAACAAATGCCCCAATAACTTTTTATAATCTTATGAATGATGTATTATATGATTATTTGGATAATTTTATTGTAGTCGACTTAGATGATATTGTAATCTATAGTAGGGGAATGAATGATCATGTAATTCATCTTTTAAAAGTTCATGGTAGATTTAGGGACATAATTTTTATGTAAAAAGAGAGAAATATAAGTTTGTGAAATATGAAATTATGCTCTTAAGACATTTAGTTAGGAAATGTCAAGTAAGAATGAAACATAAGAAAGTTCAAGACATTGTTAAGTGGTCAACACCAAAGACAGTTCTAGAGTTGTGTTTATTTTTTAGACTTGCAAACTATTATAAAAGGTTTATTGAGGACTGTTGACTAGTATTTATAGGCAAAATGTTGCTATATTTTCAAACTAGTCCCTCAACTTTTCTTTTTCTTTCCTTTCCTTTCTTTTTTATAAATTTTGATTTTTCTTATTTTTTTGTATTTTTGAAAGCGAGCAATATCAACGTCGACTCAACAAGAAAAATCAGTGATTGTAAAATTAACGCGTTAAAAGTTGAACGCGTTCAAAATACCTTTGAAAATTTAAATTCTTTTGAGATGGCGTTGCAAATGCTAAAAACGATGCAAATATATCAAAAATACATTTTTTGAGGTTTTCTTTGTTTTTTTGCTATTTTTTGGTTTTTTCTGAAAATTTATCAAAAACATGGGTCAAAAATTGGGTAGCAACAAGGACTATAGCAAGAAGACAACCCCTCTTTTAGACCTGTTGAAAAAAAAAATAGAAATAGGAATTGTCAGTTGAGTGCCAACGAGTTTTTGAGAAGTTAAAGACAGTAGTGTCTTTTGCTGTAATTTTGGGACTGCCTGATTTTGAAAGGCCATTGGAAGTGCATAGTAATGCTTTGGATAGGGTTATTAGAGGAGTACTGGTGCAAGAAAGACACCCAGTTGCATTCGAGAGTCAAAAACTAAATGAAACTGAACAAAGTTATTTAACACATGAGAAAGAGATGAAAAGAATGATGTATTACCTCGGTACGTAGAGAGTATACTCGTCAAGGCCAATGTTTATTGTGAAGATTGATAGTATGGCTAATACTTTCTCTAAAACTTAAAAGAAATTGTCGCAGCAACAAGCTCAATGACAAGAGTTCTTGGTCGAATATGATTTTGTGTGGGAACACAAGCCCAGGGTACATAATCACGTTGCAAATGCTCTTAGCAGGCATAAGGTGCTTGCTACTATTTTTGCTCTTGTGCAGGTGGAGTAAGACATGTTAGAATGAATTCGCCAAGCTGTTGAGGATGGTGTAACTTTGACCTTGTTAGAGAAGGGAAAGTCTGAAGATATTAACTGGAAAATGATCTCCTCTATGCAAACTAAGGTTGAATTTTTATGCCAAGTGGGAAACTGTGGAAGTACTTGATGTCGGAGACGCAAGACTTGTAATGTGTTGGACATCTAGGAAGGGAAAAAATACAGGCTATTTTGTCCCAAACATACTATTAGCCAAAAATGGAAGAGGAAATTGAGCTTTATAAAAGGACTTGTTTGGTATGTGAGCAAGACAAGGTATACGACAAAAAGAAGCCTTAAGTGTCAGTTTTGATGGATTTCATTGTGGGATTTCTAAAAGTTGATGGCATAAACACCGTCATGGTTATCGTAGACAAATCCACCAAGTATGTAATGTTTGTGGCTGCCCCGACAGTGTGTACAACTAAGGTTGTTGCTGGGTTGTTCTATCAAAATATGGTGAAATGTTTTGGAGTGTCTTATGATATTGTTAGTGACTGCGATATGTAATTTACAAACAGGTTCTAGACAACATTATTCAACATGATAAGGATAAGATTTAAGTTTTCTACTGCCAATCATTCGTAAATTGATGGGCATATAAAAAGGATAAATGCTTTGCTTAAAGAATATCTAAGACACTGTGTGACAATAATGAAGCAAAACTAGTTGGAATTGTTGGACAGTACACAATTTTGCTCCAATCTCCAAAACTTCTCGACAACAAAAGCAAGTCTATTTAAGTTGGTTTTGGGGATGCAACCTTAAACTCCTATAGAGATTGCTATGAGAAAATTTGGTGGGAAAAGTCCAGCTTCGTATAGGTATGCTATGGAAAGACAAGAATTGTTTGAGCAAACCCGAGATAGCTTATGTAAGGAAAGAAAAACAATGTTGAATTATACTGACTAGAAATGAAGACTATTGGAATTAGTTTACCTCTATTATGACGAGGACATCATCCTCTTCTGGTGGGGGTGGTTTGTTAGAGATCTAGGTACGCTAATGAATGCACACTACCTAAAATTTAGTGGCAAAGGGCAGTGTCAGCTCTCCCGAACAAAAACAGCGAATTCGATAAGCAGCATGCAATAGTTCATGCGAGCCATGAATTTTTGGCTTGACATGAACGTGGGGCTTGGGTAATGGGCCATCTAGGCTGGCACAAAACACAACATAACTGGTAGCAGGGGCTGACAATTAGACAAACAGGATGCGGGTTATAGTTACAGTAGTGTAGTAAGTTGTTACGGCGATTACGATCATGGTTTCATGAGATAAATAGGTGTCCAGATTATCTGGTCATGTCTGTTGAACATGGGGGTGTAACTAAAATATTTCATTAAGACACTAAGATCATGAGATCATAGGTCAAAATCATCCATTAAGTTCATGGGAACATGAAGGAAAAAATGTCTCACTATTTTCTAAAAAGTAGGGATGATAGTTGTATCTTTTAAACCTCTTATATTTGTTTATAAATAGGTTTGGAAAGCCTTGACCCTATAACATGTAAGTTTTGTGCATAACACATTTTTTTATTTCTTTTATTGAGATAATAATAAAGGTTGAAAAGTTTATATCTTGTGTACTATTCTATTTGTTACTTGTGTTAATTCCACTTAATTATAACAAGTTAAAGTGTAAGAACTTTCCCGTGAACGAAACATATAATTGTAGATAAACTCAAGTGAAAAAAATGAGAAAAGACTTGGTGTAATAAGACTAGAGTGCCGCGTGGATACTGGAACTTTCAGCGAAAAATTTGTCATATGTGACAGTAGCTTTACAACTTGTATCGGCAAAAAAACCATCATAAATGCTCATTGATGTCGCTAGAGCGGTGAGGAAGGACGTTTGGTATCCTTGACTGAATGGGGTTGGTTATCTTACGAACCGGTTTCCTCATGATGGGCCCCTTCATACCCGAGCTTCAAGTGATATTACGTAATGCTGCAAATTATTTGCAGCCATAATTTGGAATTGCCATACTGCCGCAGTTGGTGGAAGCTCAATTACCTCTCCATAATGAGCAGAATCATGCATGACCAAGATAATCTACTGCATTATTTTCATTAAAGAGGTGGGGAAAATTGCTAAAGCATGTTCGATTTAATCTGTTCTCTCAATCTCTGAGATTGTAAATCAATACATGCAACGTCACCATGTTCTGGTCACCACAAACCTATCTAAAAACTTGAAAGTTGAGACTCCTTGCAGCAGCATTTGTACATCAAAAACCATGAAGGAAACTCTTGCTTAGCCAATAAATGCGTCAAACACAAATGCAATCCTGGCTGAAGGGACGGCGGACATTTAACAAAATAACGTTATGGGAATTGGGAAAATATTTACAGCATATTATCTAGGCCTAGATCAAATGACTACTAAGAGAAGAAATGCCTGACTAGACACCCACGAATGCCCGACACTGAGATTCCCAGTGCTCCTTCACCTGCCGAATCCTCTCTATCCTTTCTGTTTGAAGTCTCTGCTCCCAATACTCATGGCAACTGTTCCAACACGCCAATGAAAGCAATAAATCAGTTGTAGGCATATAAAGTAGAAAACAAAGGAAGAATGTCAGTCCCTCCCTTTTTCTTCCCTTCCCTTCCCGTTTCGCTGAAGTCCTCTCCCAGCCCCTCTTCATCCTCCTCCGGGTGGGGAAGTACATGAAATTACTAGAATCTTGAATAAATTATAAACAAACTGATTTGTCATGAAGAGAGAAGGATACCTTCTGCTTAATAAAATATTAAGCTCTTCCAAGTGTAGGGAACCTTCATAAACACCAGTCTACAATAGCAAGAAGATGGTTAGAAAATCAGGAGTAACCAAAAAAAGGAAAAAGGAAAAAAAGAGAGAGACCGCTAATAAAAGGAAATGGAAGTGGCAAACTACTATTGTAATTGACTGCAACATGCATCTTAAACTTCATGGTTTTCATTGAATCTTCCACCATTACTCGCAATTCGACTTATTTTCCAATAGTCTATGATAGATGCCACCTTGCTACATAGTGCCAACATGATGCCATCTAACTTCTATTACTTGTAAATGAAGGACCAGACCAGAATCTACAATAAGCTTGACAATGAAATGGGAGGCAAAACAAATCTACAATAAGCTTGACAATGAAATGGGAGGCAAAACAATCCTGCTCGTCAAGATATTGTGCGTCATGACAACTCAAAAAACTGGGGAAGGAAATAGCTCAACCAGAATGGATAGCCTGGGTTTCCATCTACATCACAATGCCAGTGACAAAAACAAGGACCGAAGTGTGAATTCAGATGACCAATAGGCGATGGATTGTAGAAATGTTGGGCCAACCTTCAAGAACCTGTCTACTAGCATCAATTTTCATTTTCTGAGTCTAATTTCCTAATTTCAAAAGGATCATTTAAAATCTTCTGAAAGCAAAATTTAGAAATGGTTAACGGAAATGATGCTTCACAGGAAATAATAAAGAGTGAAGATAATAATTGACTAACCTTCCGGCAAAGAGGGCATTTTTCTTTACGCTCTGCTGCCTTCAGTCCGTCAACAATGGTCACTGAAGCAGCAGAGCAAGCACACATATGGCAGAAGATATGGCCACATGTTAGTGAAACTGGATCAAATACTGTATCCTGCCATCAATAGAGATATCAAACAATCTAAATCAGATACCGGTGATAAAGTTACGATGATAATAAAGTCAATGTGCATGCTGCAGATTCACTGTAAAAGGCTGGGTTCAAAAAGGCCATATCTCCAAATTCACCACAGATTCACTGTCAGGTCAGAAGTAAGATTAGTCTACGATATAACTTGTTATGAATGATACACAGAACTAGAAAAGGAGATGCTGCAGTTAGTATATCAATCCATAAGGTATCTCATGAAAAAATGATTTATCAAAAACAGTCAACAAATTATACTAGCTTTGCTGCAAGTCATTGTATATTAGAATTTTAGGCCTTCGAATCCAGTAATTGGATTTTCTGTCATTCGCTTCATCAAAGATTTGGGAGAGACATCAAATTTTAAGCAACTAATTACTGGATATCATGTAGAACATGCTATATAGCAAAATGAAATCTAGGAACCTACCAAGCATATAGAACATGTCAAATCAATATCAATCTTGATGGAGTCAAAAAGCTCATAAGAGAGTGATGGTTTGTCATCATCAAAATTTAGTGAGCACCCCTCGAATAAGGCAGGGACCTTGTTTGACTTGATCTTTGCCTCCCTTAGATTGATGTGAAAAGCCATAAGCTCACAAAGCCATGGGGAATGGAGGATCTCGATGTGCATACTTTGAGCTTTTGACTTGAAAGCCTGTCCTTGCTTGGAGTAATGGATCTGTAACCATAGACAGCAGATTTTTCGAAACTCGATAACCCGAAATAGAAACTATTTCACATCACACACTATCAGAATTAAGTACTGGTATCCCAATCATCTTATTTTGAGATAAAGATACCTTGTCGTATTTCTTTAGTATTTTTCGAACTGCAACAGCATTGATCAGTGCATAGGTAACCAGATCCTTGCCTTCTTGAATAAAGGCAACATGTTTTTTTTGCAACTTGCCTTTGAACCACAAGAAGTATTTTCGAAAGCCAGAAGCCAGGTGAAGCTCAAGCAATTTCTGGGCTCGTTCATTGAAGCAACCAACTACCGCTGACATTTCCTTGAGAAGGGAAGGGAAAAAGGTACCATCGCACACTACAAGTGAATTTAAGTTAGAGAGGGAATAACAGATAGCAAGAACCAACCTATCAAAAGAAAAAAAGAAAAAGAAAATCAATAAAACAAATAACATAGGATTCCACTTCATGAAGAAGTATGAAATAATTTTCTTTTTGTCTTGCATCTAACTGCAATGACTATAACAGATCAGAATTCTTGTGTTAGACATCACATGTTGTGATTTAAAGATTGATCATCAGATATTTGAGAAACGAGTTTTTACCATGTAAAAAGCTTCAAGACTCACTCACTTTCTTGTGCACAAAACATTCAAGAACTCATAGAAGGCAAAGATGACAATCTAACGAGGAGTTGGAAAGTAAACAGTGTTATTAATCTGCTTCCATTGGGGGGAAAAAAAAAAAGCAGGTTGATTTAGTTTCTAACATCACCATCTCAGTCCTAACTCCTAATCTTTAGCAGAATCAGCAACTGAGAAGTGATTTTCTCCACCCTACCGTTGAGTAACCATACATGAAAACTCATTGGAGGTTTCTCCAACTTTTGAAGAAGAAGAAAAAAAAAAAAAAAACCAATGAGAACAGCACTCTGATAAGAATATTACGAAACAAATACTGGAAAACCTCACATTCTTCTGTAAATTCAGACAAATCAACCCGCTATAAGATACCATCATACAATAAAAAGGGAAAGCACAAGAACCAAGAGCCATGAAACTAATTACATCCCTTTAAAGTAACCACTAGAACAGATAAAAAAACTAAAACTAAAATCACGTCCAATAGAATTGAGCACCAGAACAATCGTGAGGACAGGATTGGCCATCATGCTCCTGGTGCGATTCAAAGTCTTCCCTACACTTCTTCAATATCTTTTTGAGCTTTTTGAAATCAACCGCAGGTAGTTGATTCTCCTTGCCTTGCATGTACTCCTGATATTTCTTGCAGAACTTCATGTTTTTTCTTTGTCATGAACAGTCCAAAGTCAGCCTGTCGTTTTGATCTTTCTAATCAATTCTCATGTCACAAAAATACTAGCAGAAAGGAATTGAGAATGCTCTCTGTTGCTTTGTTTTTTATCCGATGGGAAGGAAGGGGAAGACGCTACTCTCTCTGTCTCTGTCTCTGGGGGTTCAACGGTTTGGAGTGCTTAGAGACGTACATCTAGGACAACCTGAGGAGATGACAGAGAGAAATAGTCAATTTCTTGGATACTACGAATCTTTTCCTCCAAACCTCATCTCCATCATTTACTAGTTGTTTTTTACAAGAGATTTTTCTTTTTAATATCCATATTCGACACATCACCTGCCTTATTGGGTATTGTTGTTACCTTCTTCTTTTTTTCTTTTTTCCTTTTTTTAAAAAAAAAACCAAACCTTGCAAGTGAAGCAGTGACTGTTTCAAAACAATTAGTTTTGACTTTGAGATCAAGGTTGTAAGAAATAATAAAGGATGTTTGTTTGAAAATGAAATAAAAAGTATTTGATGAAATGATAATAAAAAAGGATTGATTTTGACAACAAGTTAACCTTAATAAACTCATTCATGTGATTTGCATCGTACGATTGTATTACAATATCCAGCAACAACCATTGTCGCTCAGGTTTTTTTTT
>Ga0325403_1006701_pt1 | contig 10982 bp, 2 predicted proteins | sample PopdelMetagenome_19_FD_205665 | JGI IMG/M metagenome (GOLD analysis project Ga0325403, IMG submission 205665) | Populus deltoides microbial communities from Bellville, Georgia, United States - Xylem-PdKOR-R4 | ecosystem: Host-associated > Plants > Phyllosphere > Stem > Wood/Secondary xylem...
CTCGAGTACTAATCCTTGATAGAATGGTCGGTGAAAAATGATGGACATTTTAGCCATCAAGAACCCACCAACCATATAAACTTTCTTTTTTTTTAAATAATCTTTGAATCTGTACTAGTTTTGAGCCACAGCTCAACATGGTCCTCTCGAGTTTGAGCTGGGCTTATGTGCCCCTAAAAGTTCAAATTCCAAACAATGTGATGTGCTAGATACGTCCTCTTCTCCCATTGGCCTCGAGCCGATCCCCTTTCCAAGATCCTGTGACTTTTATTAGAGATGGGCCACCAACCAACCTATCCAGATCTTTCATCGACAACTGCCTTCCATTTGATTCTGGATTGATGAACATCGAGGTGTTTTTGTCTTTGCCTGCTTGTATATCTGTTTTTCAGCCATTCTTGGATTTTGATCCCTTGTATTACATTATAATTATAATTAGAAATATACTAAAACGCATTTTACGCAATCTACTGTGAAATTCTGAGTTGTTTTTATTTTTTAAATTTTTTTTAATAAATTTTTTCTTTTTTTTATTTTTGATGTCTTTAACTTTATTTTTTCTTTTTTAGTTTTTTTAATAAATTTTGTTTTGTTTAATTTAATTTGTTAATGTTAATATTTTTTAATTTAATTATCATACTTTTATGACATTTATTTCGGGCTTAACATGTTAACTTGATTTCACGAGTTAACCCGGATTTTTATTTTCTTTTTAATTAATTTTTTTCATTTACTTTAGTTTGGTAATGTTAAATTTCTTTATATTTAGTTATCAGATTTTCATAACACATATCTTAGGTTTCACGGGTTAACCCAGTTAATTCTGGATTAACCCGTCCATTTTTTTTATTTTTTTATTTTGTTAATGTTAAATATTTTTTTATTTAGTTATCAGACTTTCATGACAAGGATCTCAAGTTTAACGGGTTAACCTAATTTGACAAGGTAACCCGAAGTTTTTCTTTTCTTTTCTTTTTAATTAAATTTTTTGTTTAGTTTAGTTTGTTAATGTTAAAATTTTTTTATTTAATTATCAGACTTTCATGACACATATTCCAAGTCTGACTGGTTAACCTAGGTTCACGGGTTAACCGAGTTAATTCTGGGTTAAACCGTCAATTTTTTTTCTTCTATTTAGTTATCAAACTTTCATGACATGAATCTCAGGTTTGATGAGTTAACCCAATTAATTCAGATTTTTTTTCTTTTTCTTCATGTTGGTTTTTTTTCTTTGTTTTTTTCTTTTTAATCAATCCATTTAATTATCATACTTTTATGACACGATCTTGCAGGCAGACACCCATCCAAGACTCTTGGATCTAAATGAACTAAATATATATAAAAAAACTAAATATTAAATAGAAAAAAAACTAAATATAAAAACATAAAAAAAATAAAAAGAAAAAAAACTAAAGGCATCAGTCGATAACTAAATAGAAAAATTTAATATTAATGAATTAAATTAAACAAAAAAATATTAATTAAAAAGAAAAAGAAAAAGAAAAAGAAAAAAGATATAATTTGGCAAGTTAACTCAGCTGATTCAGATTATTTTTTTGATTAGTTTTTTCTTCTAATTTCATATTTTAATATTGTATGCAGTTCACAGTGAAAATGTTGATACTTTTAGTTTTTTCTTTTTATGCCTTTCATGGTGGACTGCACAGTGGAGTCTACGATAAAAAAGCTTGATGCCTTCTTTTTTTCTTTTCAATTAATTTTTTTTAATTTATTTTGTTGATATTAAATTTTTTTTTCTATTTAGTTATCAGGCTTTCAAGACACGGATCTCAAGTTTGACGGGTTAAAATAGTTAATTTATATATATATTTTCTTCACTAGTTTTTTCTTTTTATAGGTTTTTTTCCTTTTCTTTTTAATTAATATTTTTTTGTTTAATTTAGTTCATTAATATTAATTTTTTTTCTATTTAATTATCGACTGATGCCTTTAGTTTTTTTTTTTTTAATGTTTTTATACCTTTGACTCTGGACTGCACAGTGTAATCCACGGTGAAAATGCTCATACCTTTTGTTTATTTTTGTTTTTTTAACTTTTGAATTAATTTTTTTCTTTTAATTTGGTTTGTTTATGTTAAATTTTTTTCTATTTAGTTACAAGACTTTCATGACATGGATCTCATATCTGACAGGTTAGCCTAGTTAATTCAGATTTTTTTTCTTTTTCTTCATTAGTTTTCTTCTTTGTTTTTCCCTTTTTAATTAATTTTTTATATATAATTTAGTTTGTTGATATTAAAATTCTTTCTATTTAGTTATCAAACTTTCATGACACGGATCTCAGGTTTGACGGGTTACCCAGTTAATTTAGATTTTTTTTTCTTTTTCTTTATTAATTTTTTTTCCTATAGGTTTTTTCTTTTAACCCAGTTAGTTTTTTTTTTGCTTTTTTTTTTTTGCCTTTTTTTATGCATTTAACTGTAGACTGCACAATGTCGTCCACAGTGAAAAGGCCGATGCATTTTGTTTGTTTTTGGTGTTTTTCGTTTTTAATTAATTTTTTTTTGTTTATTTTAGTTTGTTAATGTTAAATTTTTTTCTATTTAGTTATCAAACTTTCATGACACGGATCCTGAGTTTGACGGGTTAACACGGTTAATTATGGGGTAACCCGTCAATTTTTTTTTCTATTTAGTTATCAAACTTTCACGACACGAATCTAATGTTTGACGGGTTAATCCAGTATATTTTTTTTCTTCATTAGTTATTTTCTTCATGTTGGTTTTTTTTCTATGTTTTTTTCTTTTTACTTAATCTATTTAATTATAATACTTTTTTTATACGAACTTGTAGTCAGACTCACATCCAAGGTTATTGGATCTGGTATTGCAGCCAAACTCACTTAAACTTGGGTTATGCAAGTTTAATGTTATTATTAATATTATAAATATTACTCTTGGGTCAGGCGTTGCAGCCAAACTCAAGACTCTTAGGTATAACTTTGCAGAAAGACCTAACACTTTTAAATTTTATCTTTTTTTTGATATTTTTTATACAAAAAAAATTAACCCACAGCATCGCGCGGGTCATCTAACTAGTGAAAGCTATTTCTCAACTATCTTTTCCTGTACTTTTCTACATCTATTTTAGCTTAGTTTTAAATACATCCAAATATACGTCTATCTTGTTAATTTGTATTTATTTCTACATTTGCATTGATTTACGGTTTGAACACAAGATAAAAAAATAATAAAAAATAAATGATATCTACATTTATATTGACAAATAGATTGCATTCCGTGATGTAAGTAGCTATTTAGCATAAACACACAACAAATACTTGATCATGAACACAAAAAAGGTTGTATTCAAGCCACGCTAATAACCCTTATAAATCATAAATCTAATGGTAAGTATTTGAGCCACACTATGTAATATGTAGATTTTAATAATTTATTGTGCATGTTAACATACACAATTATAATTTCAAAATTCTCAAAATACTTTTTTTTTAAGAATAAATACAATTAGCATTATGCGATTTAACAAAGAAATCTTATAACATTAAAAAAACATTGATTAATAAGCAAAAGGGAAACAAAAAAAACACTAACATATTTTTAAAATTTTATTTTTTACATCAGCACATTAATATAATTTAAAAAAAATTAAGTAATTTTTTTTATAAAAAAATTGCCACACACAATAACAAACATGCATTCATCTCCAGACATGCCTTCGTCTCGCTCCCCCCAACAGTCACAGAAGCATTTTTATTTTTATTCTTGTTTTTCTTTTCATTTTATTTTAGACCCTTCTACATATGTTACTCTTTCTCTTTTCACACTTTCAAATCAAATCTTTTATTTCTATGTTTACTAATTCATATATTTTACATCAGCGTTCTGGACTAATTATTCATCAAATTCATGATTGAATAACTAATAAAAGTATTTTTAAATATTTTTAACTATTTAAATAGAATTTAATCAACACAAATAATACAATCGGAGAAAAAACCAAATTTAGTAACAAAAAATTTCTATGATATCAATTTAAATTTAACTAATTCTAAGAAAAACAATTCTACAAATGCATTATTTTAAGTATGTATTTTATGTAGAAATTATTTATTCTTGATGATGGATCAACATTTTTATTCCTGATTAAAAATTCATCGATAGTTCTTCCATAATTGGTTTATTGACATCTTAAATCACCATTAAAAGTAGATAAAAAAAATCATGGAACAAGACATGTCACGAGCCTTCCTATAGTTGTTGACACGTCTACTCCACCAGAGCTTCAATAACTCTTCAATGATTAAGAAAGGCTATGAATTGCTATAAGTCGGTATAATTTCTTTTACTTTTTCATGGGCTTAATGAGATGAGCAAGTTTTGACTAAACATTTGCCAACTTCACGAATGCAGTTGGAGCCTCAAGATTTTGGAAAGCTTTTAACAAGTATAAGTGGAATGTTGGTTCAAACTTTAAAACATGTGAAGTTTGGTTGATAACCACCCAAAAAAATCTACCATAGAAACTCTATTCTCTCCTTTTTTATAATTGAGATCATGATTTCAACAAAAATATTATCAAGATGATTATATCTTAAAGGTTAATAAAAAATATATCATGGTCAATGACTAGGAATGTAAGTTTCTTATATATGATTTAAATTATTCATAGTGACAATGCCTTTTTTTATTTGAGTGATATATAGAGCAACAAACTCATAACCTTTCAAGGATGGGATGAACTTAATCTTCATAGTACAATTACATAATTTACCTTGGATGGAATCAACTCGATCTCCCCGGTGCAATTGCACTATTTACCTTAGAAGGAATAAATATAAAGCCTCCCTAGTGCGATTGTATATATCTCCAATGATGGGATTAACATTTCATCTCTCCAGGAAAACAACCTCGCAACATTTCAAGGATGGGATGAACTTAGTTTTTTTAGTGCGGTTGTATAATTTACATTGGAAATGATAGATATGGAGCCTCCATAGTGCAATTACATATATCTCTAAGGATAAGATTGACACACCATCTCTCTAAGGCAACAACTTCGCAACCTTTTAAGGATGATATGAACTCAGTTTTCTTAGTGTGATTGCATAATTTACTTTAGAGATGATGAATCTGAAGCCTTCTTAGTGCGATTGCAGATATCTCTAATGATGAGATTGACACACCATCTCTTTAGGGCAACAACCTCGTAACCTTTTGAGGATGAGACAGATTCAGTATCTCTAGTATGATGCCCAATTTACCCTGGAATGATGAATCATGAGCCTTCCTAGTGCAATTGAACATATCTCCAATAATGAGATTGACACACTATCTTTCTAGGGCAACAACCTCATAACCTTTCAAGGATAGGATGAACTCAGTCTTTCTAGTGCGATTGCAAAATTCACCTTAGAAGGGATCGACTTAGTCTCCCTAGTGCGATTGCACAAATCATATTGTAAGGGATTGACATGGTCACCATAAGGACAATAACATTAATCTCCATGTCCTACCTAATGATTATTCATTAATCCACTACAAATTCATCTAAATTGACAGGAATATACCTGAAACCAAGATCTCCTCTCAGTTCCAGATGGGTAAATCTCTTCTAAATCTTGATTATGGTTAGATAAAGTTTAAAGTTTAAATTTACTAAATGTTTTTCTAGGTGCGGGCGTTGGGCCTATAAATTTTTTAACAATTTTCTTAGGGTTTCTGGACCCTGTATGGAAATTATAATGTGGGCATTGGTCTCGCACCAATTGTTTAGGGAATTCCCTTAACTTTTTTCAAGTATAGGTGCTGGACCCATATAAAATTTTAAAGATTTTTCTTAGGGCTTCAAATCCTGCATGGAATGTTTATTATAGGCGTTAGATCTATACACACGAGTAAATAAAGAAATAAAAGGAATGAAAATTTTATAAAATAAAAGATAAATGTTACATGGATAAACCCTGCAAGACCAAGGATGTGTATAATATTTATAAGAGAATAGGGGGAAATGAGGCTTAAATATCTAGCTCAGGCTCCTTAACTAGATATTTCTCATATCGGGAAACAGCAATCATGACAAAGAACACACTTGTAAAGTCAGGCATTGGGACTAGATGAAAGGCAATACTAAAGTCCACATGCATCCCCCTTGATTGATTGAAGAAATACATATTGTACATGGCAAGAAAGATCTTGTTCCCAACTATCCTAGTCAAAGCTCTCAAACCCTAAAAAATCCCTGAAACTCCTTAAGAGAGTTCCTCAAAACCTCCAACTAAGCCTGAGAATTTTAGGTTCTTCCCTGGTAGTAAAAAGCTCCATACTCAGACCATCTTGAATGATTTTCATCTTAAGGATCTCTTGCTTTAGGGAATCCACTTGGTTATAGATGACCTGAAATAGTTTGTCATTAGAGCCCAACTGAAGAACAATGCCTTATATTTATTCCTTCAGCGTTGCACAAGCCATATTGAGGCTCTTTAGTTCGGCCTCTATAATAACTTTTTTCTTGTTTTAGCTGCTCGAAGGCAGTTTGGTTTTCCCTGTTTATAGTAATGGCCTCCATTACATGATTTCTATTAGCCACCTAACGTCTCATGGAATTAGTGTATATCATTAAAGTTTTTCAATAACAAATATTAGGAATAATAGTCATAGAATTAAACAAAAAGGTGAAATAAAAAATTCCTTATAATAAAGGTCATTTGACCATTTAAAGCCAAATAATGGTTGTAGCTCTTATCAGACATTATTATGATGTCTGATGGGATGATGAGAATCCTTTCTAGTAGTTTCACCACCTCAATGCTAGTCTTTCTAATAACTGACCTCCTACCGACAATAGCCTCCATAAACTCCCTCTCTTCCTCAGTCAGGGTGGAAAAACTGAAGGGAGCTTGGTAAAAAGCAAGGTGGGTAAACATCTTTGAACTTAGTCTCTACTGGAACAACCCAAGTAAAAAGCCTAGCTGCTGCAACCTCTACCGATAAAGCTGGAAGTTGAGGCAAAAAATATGCCACCAAAAGAGCCTTTACAATCGAGACTAAACCATTGAACTATACAAAGGTGGAAATCTTTTTCCTCTTAAAGTGGGTAGCAACACCTGTAATCACTTTAAAGGAAGTCAAATCTGTTTGAACCTCAATTGGGGGAGTACGACTGCCCCCAACTTCATTTTCTGCGGGAGTTCTAACTCTCACCATTGTTTTCTTAGGGACAAAGCCCTCAAGAACATAGAGTTCATCAACAATGATGAGGTAATCCTTTATATGTTCTTCAGCCCTACTTCTAACCATGACAAGAGTTGAAGATTTCCTTGTTGAACTTTCTTTTACAAACATCGCTGAAGTTTCTTATTCTCTTTCAGTTGTTTGTCTTGCATAAAAAACAAAAAGTTAGTAATAAACTTAGTAATAAAGAAACAAGAGAATAAGAAAGTTACATACTTTGCAAAATGGTTTGATAATATCCTTTGGCTATTCTATTGACTTCATACTTTGTTGAAGTTGAGGCCAGCACAACACATGTTTTCTCCTCATCCAAGCTTAGACGAGGCTTGTTGTTTACATCAGGAGAAGGAACTTTCCAATAATAGAAACATCCCTATATTTTGTACATTTCACCTCTGGGATTGACTGGCCCACCATATCTTATTATCACCTATCTCCCCTTTTATTTTTTGATACATGCAGGCTTTCCACACAGAGTTCCCTTAATGGCTCCTTTGGGCCTATGGCAAAGGTGAATAACCAATATACATTATTGCCACCACTGGTGCCAACAATCAGATGGTAACAACTTCTAAAGACATTGATTGTAGGTTTAATTTTGACAAGCCTACAAAACTTATCAAAGACAGACATAATCATTCACTCATTTGGATGTAGCTACCCTAAACCCAGTTAATAATATCTGAACACTTCCCTAATAAGGTTTTCTGGTTGATATGCTCAACCTAATCAGACATTTGAGTTGTGTACTCTCCTAACTGAAGGCGAGAAACAAACTTTATGTCCTCCTTACCTAAAGTGTTGGGAACGTTATCCTCAGAAGTTTGAGGTAACCTCCCTCTCTCTTGGAAATCTCTAGTGATGGTGGGAGAAAGACTTCTATGAAGAGAGCTACTCTCCTCCCTACTAGAGATTGAAGTTGGAGTATCACCCTCTCTAGTTATGTTGCCTAGTTAGATGAACCCTTACCCCTTACCACTTCCAGCAATCTCAGGTTGGAACTTGAACTCCTTTTTAGAGGTAACAATATCCTTTTTTTTAGGGATAAATTTGACTCCTTTTAAGTCCATGTTCTGGTTTAAAGTAGAAAAGGATAGAAGATGGTGGTGGAAAATACCTAGAAATGAGTTTGTTTCATTGGATTAGAAGTAAAATAGTCAGGGTTTTTTAACATAGTAGTTTTTCAGAAATTATATAAAATAAAAAGATAAAGGTAAGAACGATTAGGTTTATAAAGGAAACATCTTTTTACCCAGACTAGTATTGAGCCCAAACATATATGAGTTTGGTGAATTGTTAAACCCAACGTTATTGGGCTCAGCCAAGCGCTAAGCCTAAACATTTATATGTCTGGTGAACTGCCCAACCTTACATCCTTAGGTTCAGTCAAATGTTGAGCCTTCATGCATATGCAAAGATGTTTCCTCTCTGATAAAGTTAGAGATATTTTTCTATTTGAAAAGGAGGGTTAAATTTTATCAGAAAAAAAACTTTAAAGCCACCCTCTCGATAAAAGGATAAGAATAATGACCTATAAAGACCCATTAGATCCTTAGAAAAAAAAAGGTTTTGAATCTTCACTGTATATTTATTTTTAGAGTCTTTCTTTAAAATATCATTGTCTTTTCTCTAAAAAGATATTTACTTAAAGCATTAAATAGTTTCTTAAATTCACCAAAAGAAACCTTCTGCAAATAATAGACACCAGCTATCAACCATTTTGGTTAAAAAAAATAAATTAGATTGTTAAAACAAAAAATTAATCGATTATCATAAATCTTACCTTCAAACTACTTGAATTTTTGAAGATATTATTAATTGAGAATAAAAAATTCAATCAATAACACACCATTACAAATTTTTAGGGAGGAAACATAACATGCAGGGACCAGCGTCGTAGATAAAAAAGGTAGAAGACCATGATTAAGAAAATTAAGAGTTTAATGACCATTCCAGGTTTAGACTTAAACCCTAATTTTATACAAGAAAATCCACGTCAGCAAGACTTGGCGTCTTTCAACGATGATATCAAAGCAATCCATCAGACCCAACAAAAATTCCTCCACCGTCCGATCAGCAAAACGCAATAACTCCAAATCTACACCGTCCGATAAAAAATTCTTATCTCCTTAATTCATATAACATGGTAAAGCCATAGCAGCTGCAGCCAGTAGATTACATTTAGGATTCGTTCGCTAACTCTCCTTCTCTCTCGCTCTGAAAGTCATTCACTTCCTCTCTCTAGGAAACAAGGTAAGCAAAAAGAAAAAAAAGGATTTCTTTTTTTTATGTGTTTTAGTTAATTAATTATGATTTTGTATTGATTTAATTTCATTTTTTTTGTGCAAAGCCCTAATGAAAACCTGTGAAAGTTGCTTATTGAGATCTGAAAGTTTCAATTTGGATATTGTATGGATTGTTGTTATATAAAGTCATGATTTTTGAGTAAAAGATGGAAGCTTTATGATGTTTTTTTTTTGTTGGTTATGTGATTGGCTGTGATGATATTGAAATGAGTTCTGTGTTTTGATTTTGTGGGTTTTATGTGAATCAAGGTTTTGAAGAAAAAATGGAAAATGGGGTGGAGAGAGTTGTTGTGGAAGAGAAATCCAATGTGGGAAATGAGGGTTTTGGGGTTAAGGTAGAGGAGGAGAGAGTTGTGGTGGGGTCTGATGAATCGAAAGATTTGGAAGATGAGGTTTTTGAGGAGGCAATTGAGTCACATGAGCACTTGCAGGAGGAGGAGGAGGAGGAGGAGGGAATGAAAGTTGAGTCAGTTGGTTTTGTTGATAGTATTGGTGAGTCGAGTCCAGCATTTGACGATGAGAATTCGAATCTAGGAAATGAGACTGAGAAATTCAAGGAGGTGATTTTTGTTCCTGCTGAGAGTGGGAATCCAGAGGAGCTAGGTGGAGTGGTTGGTGAAGAGAAGGTAGAGGATTTGGTGGGTGGAGATAGTGTTGATAAGATTGATGAGGGAGGGACTGCAAAGGAAGCTGGGAGCAATGAATTGAGTGGAGGAGAGGTTGCTGAGATTATTGACAATGGAGGAACAGAGGTTTTGAAGGCTGAGGGTGAAGGTGAGGTGGATTCTAAGCGGGAAACTGAATTGAGTGAGGAGATTCTGCCCAAGGATGATGAGAAGAAGGTAAAGGAGGAGGATGAGTTGGATATTGAATATCAGGCGACAAGTGAAAATTCTGTTAAGATTTCAGAGGATAAGGGTGAGGGCACGGGCCAGAATTTGATAAAAATGGATTCTGAACATCTGGATGACAAAAGTGGATCATTGAAAGATGATGGAGAGGCTGCTGAGGAAGTTGGGAATGATGAATTGAATGGAGGTGAGAAAGTTTCTGAGATTGCTGTTAATGGAGAAACTCGAGCTTTAAGGAGTGAGGATGAGGCCAATTTTAATCGAGGAATTGAGTCAAGCAATGAACTGAAAAGTGATGGAGAGTCTGCTCAGGAAGCAGGGAACAATGAGATGAGTGGAGGTGAGAAGGTTTCTGAGATTGCTGGTAATGGAGAAACTAGAGCTTTAAGGAGTGAGGATGAGGCCAATTTTAATAGCGGAATTGATTCAAGCAATGAACTGAAAAGTGATGGAGAGTCTGCTCAGGAAGCAGGGAACAATGAGATGAGTGGAGGTGAGAAGGTTTCTGAGATTGCTGGTAATGGAGAAACTAGAGCTTTAAGGAGTGAGGATGAGGCCAATTTTAATAGCGGAATTGATTCAAGCAATGAACTGAAAAGTGATGGAGAGTCT
>Ga0325403_1006702_pt1 | contig 10981 bp, 10 predicted proteins | sample PopdelMetagenome_19_FD_205665 | JGI IMG/M metagenome (GOLD analysis project Ga0325403, IMG submission 205665) | Populus deltoides microbial communities from Bellville, Georgia, United States - Xylem-PdKOR-R4 | ecosystem: Host-associated > Plants > Phyllosphere > Stem > Wood/Secondary xylem...
TCTTGGCATTCTATAAGTAAAGCCTTTGCACACACTTGAATGAGGGATTTATTTATAGAATTGGTAAAAAAAGAGCTTTCATTCTAGTATGATCATTAATTGGAGGAGGGGATTTTTGCATCCCTAATGCCACTGGTGAATATAATGGATACAAATATTAGAGTAAAGGAAGTATGAGATCGAAGCTGCTAGAACTTTGATGGATTATCTGCTATTTTGCCAGAGGATATTTGTTACAAGATTAAGGCTATTCTTATAGCTAAAACTGCTGATTTGGATGATTATGTTTCATAGAGTAACTCGGCATCGAGTGTTTATAATTCCAAGTCAGCTTACTCGTGGCTTTTGTCTCAATCCAAGACTCTAGCCTACGAGGTATTGTATATAGAAAATATTATAGACATACTCTTGTATGGTAACTTCTACCATTATTATTGTATATTGCCCTACATATATATATAGAAAAGGTTGGCTAACCATTAGGTTAAGCCTCCCAATTATTCTCAACTTGGTATCAGAGCTTTTTGCCATCAGAACTCTTTTCTCCCTTCCTCCTTTTGCAGCCGGCCCTCTCTTTACTTTCTCTACATGGATTCTACTGCTACCGCCGACTTCTCCCTCTCCACTGGTGGTGCAGCACAGCCAGCCATCCATCCCCAAGCTGTTGTCGCTGGTGCCTTTTCTTCCCCACAGCAGCCTCCATTTACAGAGCTTGTCTCTAATTCTTCCTCCCAAGTCCTTGTCGTTCCTTTACCTCTCATGGGAAACAACACTACAACTATTGTTCCTTTAGCGAACACTTACCAAATTGTTTCACTAAAACTTACGAACACAAATTATCTCTATTGGAGAATGCAGATGAAGTCATATCTCCTTGGTCAAGGTGTTTTTCACTTTGTTGACGGCTCAGTGCTGTGTCCTCCATCTCATATTTTTGACAGCTTTGCTGGTTCTTGCTCTATTATCAGCCCTTCTTTTCTTCGTTGGAAGCAACAGGATCAACTTATTTTGAGTGCTTTACTCTCTTCTCTATCTGTGGATGTGTGGCATCTTGTGGTAGATTGTTCTACTTCGCATTGTGTTTGGCACACTCTTGAGAAAGTGTTTGCCTCTCCGTCTAATTCTCACATCATGCAACTCCATGACTCCTTTCAAGACCTTCAGCAAGGTGACTCATCGGTTAGTCTATACATGCAGAAAGCCAAATCGTTATTTGACGAATTGGCTGCTGCTGGTCGCCCCATGTCTCTTGAAGATTTCAATCTTTATGTGTTTCGTGGCCTTCGTGGTGAGTTCAAAGACTTGGTAATAAGTCTCATAACCAAGGCTGAACTATTATCCTATGCTGATCTTCACAACCACCTTCTTACCCATGAATTTCTACACAAGAACTCTTTCCATTTCATGGCTGCCGCTCCCTCTCTGCTGTCTTCTTCTTCTTTGCCGCAGCAGCCACCTCTGCTGCCAACACCACAGTTTTCTGCACACCATGTTATGTCTCATCATAGCCCCAACTTCAGTCGCAACAGGGGTCGCTCTAGAGGTAATTGGCATCCCCACAGCAACCATTCCACTCCCCAGAACAAGGGCCACTCTGTTGCAGATTGGCGGCCAAACCACTGGCAGCAAACCAGGTGCAATTCCAATGCTGGGCAGTGGTCTGGACAGCAGCATGTACGCTGCCAATTGTGCTCTAGTTTTGGGCACACAGCTCCCCATTGTTCCCAGTTTCATAGCAACTCTTCGCAGCCCTCTGCTCATCTTGCTGTTAGGAATATCTCTGCTGCGACTTGGTTCCCCGGCACCAGCGCAAATCAACACGTCACACCTGATCTTGGAACTCTAACCAATTCTGCACCCTATCTTGGTAATGATTATTTGCATGTTGGTGATGGTAAGGGCCTTGACATATCCCATATTGGACATACTAAATTGCATTCCCCAAAACGCATGTTTACATTATCTAATGTTCTCCATGTGCCTCACATTACCAAACCGTTGTTATCTGTTCAAAAATTACGTCGTGATAATCATGTTTATTTTGAATTTCACGCTTCTATGTTTTATGTGAAGGATCTCTTTACCAAGGAAGTTCTCATTTCCGGTCAGAGTCATAATGGCCTTTATGTCCTCCCCGAGTCTTCTGCCACATCAGTTCCTCAAGCTTTTTGGTCTCCTTGCATCTCCGCGACTGCCGACCTGTGGCATCGTCGTTTGGGTCATCCAACCCCTCGCATTTTTAATTTGTTAGTTTCCAGTAATAAAATAGTATGTACTTTTAGACGTTCTCTTACTCAGTATCAAACTTGTCCTTTAGGAAAGTCGTCTCGTTTGTCATTACGACCTATGGGTAACAAAACTTCTACCCCACTTGAATTAATTTTTAGTGATGTTTAGGATCCTGCCCCTATGTTTTCTTCTGATGGCTTCCGCTATTTTGTTATTTTTGTCAATGTGCATACCAAACATATATGGTATTATCCGCTTGTTGCGAAATCTGATGTTTTTTCCACTTTTCAATGTTTTCAAACACTTGTTAAGCGTTAGTTTTCTCTTAAAATTAAATCTGTTCAAACTGATTAAGACGGTGAATATCGTAAATTAAATAAATTTTTTCAGACCATTGGTATTCATCATCGGTTAATTTGTCCTCATACTCATGAACAGAATGGCATTGTTGAACGTCGTCATCGACATATTGTCGAAACTAGCCTAACCCTTTTAGGCCAGTGTAGTGCCCTATTGCGATTTTAGTACTATGCTTTTGAATCATCGGTCTACCTTATTAATCATATGCCTATCTTATTCTCCACAATACATCTCCGTTTGAGTGTCTGTTTCGACGCACTCCTGATTATAACTTCCTACGTACTTTTGGGTATCTTTGTTTTCCCTTTTTGCGTCCATATCATGCTCATAAATTAGATTTCTGGTCTTCTCCTTGTGTATTTTTAGGTTATAGCTCATCCCATCTTGGTTATCGTTGTCTTGACTTAGAGTCTGATCGTATTTATGTCTCCTGTAATGTTCGTTTTCGTGAAAATATCATTCCTTTTGCGAAGTCTGAACAGGTAACATCCTCACCGGTACCTCCCACCCCACCTACCTATTTTCCATCCTTGAACCCTCCTCCATTCTTTCAGCCTACTACTTACCAAACCGACCCCAACCACAACCCAATTCTGCCCTCTGCCACAGCCCACCAGCCTACCCTTTTGCTCATAGATTCTGCCACTCCTTCATCACCATCCCACACTGTCATACTGTCACCATATGCTTGTCTTTCTAATGATCATTGTGCAGGAACAGGTTCTCCATCATTGAATGCGCATGTTCTCAGTTCTGCTGCAATAGAGCAGCTCGGTTCTGCAGCAGATCATCCCGGTTCTGCAGCAGATCATCCCGGTTCTGCAATAGCCTCACCAGTGTTTGCAGTGCAGACCAGTCCCTCCACTGCTTCTCCAGTTGGTTTGCAGCTCTGTGTAGACCTCTCTTCATATCCTCTTCAGCATCTTCCAAGTATAGGTCACACTTCTCCATGCGCAGCTGCTCGTCAACATCTCATGGTTCTTCGTCCAAGACAGCGTTGTCCACAGCTACTGCCGCAGCCTCTGCTGTCTCCTTCAGCCGGGTAGTTTCTCCTCCCTTCATGAGCCACTTGTTTTTAATGATGCTAACAGATATGAGGCATGGCATAGTGCTATGCGTGAGGAAATTCAGGCCTTACACGCAAACAGAACTTGGACCTTAGTGCCATTTCACCCCTCCATGAATGTTGTTGGTAGTCGATGGGTATACAAGATTAAACGCAGATCTGATGGAAGCATCGAGAGGTATAAGGCGCGTCTGGTTGCTAGAGGTTTCACTCAGCAAGAAAGTATTGATTGCTCTGAAACCTTTAGTCCAGTCATCAAATAGGTGATCGTCAGATTAGTCTTCTTCATTGCAGTTTCGTGTGGTTGGAAAATTCATTAGCTTGATATCCATAATGCCTTCCTCAATGGTGTTCTTAACAAGGAGGTCTACATGAAACAACCTCCAGGTTTTGTTGATTCTGCTCTCCCCTCTCATGTGTGCCCATTGCATAAATCTCCATATGGTTTAAAATAAGCTCTGCAGGCTTGGTACACTCGTCTGAATGATTTCCTGTTATCTATTGGTTTTCATGCCTCTAAGGTGGATACCTCATTGTTTATCTTCTTTGTTGGTGCTGATATTTGTTATCTTCTGGTCTACGTTGATGATATTCTGCTTACGGGTAGTAACTCTCTTCTACTCCAACGCCTCATTCAGCTACTGAGCTCAGAATTTAAGCTTTGCGACTTGGGTTCTGTTCATTATTTTTTGGGTATTGAGGTTTAGTCTACTAGTATGGGTCTTATGCTCCGCCGGCATAAATATATACTTGACATCCTCACTCGGGCTGTTATGTTATCTTGCAAACCTGTTGATACTCCTATCTTTACATCCAAAGCTACCATTCTGCCCGATCCATTATTTTCTGATGCTACCCGTTTTCGCCAAATTATGGGTGCTCTTCGGTATCTCACTTTTACGCGCCCAAATATTTGCTTTGCTGTTAACAGAGTCTATCAGTTTATGCATGCTTCTACATATTCTCATTGGGTTACCGTGAAACGCATCTTGCGTTATCTTCAGGGTACGACATCACATGGCTTACATATTACTCGCAGTTCTTTTTTTGCCTTACATGGTTTTACAGATGCAGATTGGATAGGCAGTGTTGAGGATAGAAAATCTACGGGTGGTTACCTTGTGTTTTTTGGTCAGACGCTGATTTCATGGAAATCCGGTAAGCAACGCACAGTTGCTTGCTCTTCTACTGGAGCTGAGTACAAAGCCTTAGTTGATGGCACTGCTGAGGTTATCTGGCTTCGGTACTTATTAACAAATCTCCAGATTTCGCCTGCTTCTACTCCTATTATCTGGTGTGACACCCTTGGTGCCATTTATTTGTCTGTGAATCCTGTTTTTCATGCTCACACAAAACATGTTGAGGTCGATTATCATTTTATCTGAGATAGAGTTGCAAAGAAGGAGATTCAAATTTGTTTTATTTCCTCCCAGGATCAACTTGTCGATGTCTTCACTAAGCCACTTCCTACTTCTTCGTCTATTGCTTTTCGTTTTAAGCTTCGAGTTGATCCTCCACCCTCAGCTTGAAGGGGCATATTATAGAATGTACTTATATAGAAAATATTATAGACATACTTTTGTGTGGTAACCTCCACCATTACTATTGTATATTGCCCTACATATATATATATAGAAAGGGTTGGCTACCCGGCCATTAGGTTAAGCCTCCCAATTATTCTCAACTCGAGGGTAAATGGAAATGGTTGATGAACTTACAAACAGAAGAGAAGATTAAATTATTGATCTGGTTAGCTTTCCACGATCGGCTTCCTACTAACTTACTGATGTACCATTTAAGCCTCCCAATTATTCTCAACTCGAGGGTAAATGGAAATGGTTGATGAACTTACAAACAGAAGAGAAGATTAAATTATTGATCTGGTTAGCTTTCCACGATCGGCTTCCCATTAAGTTACTCATGTACCATTTAAGCCTCCCAATTATTCTCAACTCAAGGGTAAATGGAAATGGTTAATGAACTTACAAACAGAAAAGAAGATTAAATTATTGATCTAGTTAGCTTTCCACGATCGGCTTCCCACTAAGTTACTGATGTACCATCATTGGCTCTCTACCAATGCCATATATAATAGATGTAACTTGTGAGAGAAAGATATTTTTCGTTGTTTGAGAGATTGTAAGTTGGCTTAAAAAATATGGAATGAAGTTGATCTTACTCAAACGGCAGGGTTTGATTGTGAGACGGTGAAGGATTAGGTCATGATTATAGCTTCCTCTAACAAAGCCTGCTTGTTTCTGGCTTTGTTATGGTGGGTATGGCTCCAACATATTGTTTATGGCTTTTGACGACATGTGTGAAGGTGACTACTTGCTTCATAGAAATACTCTCTCTCTCTCTCACACACACACACTCTCTCTCACTCACACACACACAAAATATGGTTGAGGACAATATGTTAGCGTGGTGTCGTACTCCTATCACTCGATGTATCTCACTTGGCAAAGACCACAAGTGGATTATGAGAGAAATTGGATATAGATGGAAGCTCTTTGGGCAATCCAGGTAGAGTTGGGTTTGATGGCTTAATCAGGTCTTGTGTTAGGTCTTTTATTATTAGTTTCACTAGGGTTTGCAGGCATTGATTCATATCTTCTCCCTGAATTGTTGGCTTTGAAGAATGATCTTAGACTTGCTTGGGATAGGTATTCTGTAATTCGGACTCTAAGAAAGCTATTAGACTGACATTTGAAGCTCAAGCGGAATTCCATAGATATAAATTAAGCTCTCATTTTGGACATTAGGAACCTCTTGTCTCGGGAGTGGGAAGTCAGAATAGAACATACATGTGCAGATTTTATGGTCAAGCTAGCTACTAATGGTTCTTCTGAGTTATCAATCTCGGAGTCTCCTCCTCTAGCGGATTCGATGGGACACTCTTTCTCTAGAATTTCTTAGCTTTGGTTCTTTCTATTCTACTGCACCCAAAAAAAAGTTGTGTTTTAAAAACAATAGATAATTATATATATATATATATAAATATATATTAAAAATAAAACAAAATAATTTTCTAGTATAATTTTCTATTTTCTTGTTAATTTTTTTTACAATATATATGTGTGTGTGTGTGTGTGTGTGATGTTATTTATTTAATTAAAATTAAAAGCAATTAGAATAAATATTAAAGCAATTTGAAAGATTTGAATTAAGGATGAAAGATGCATGCACCACTTTAATTAAAAACTTTTTATCTTATTAATGCATTTTTTTTAGATATTTTTCTTTACTAGAATATTTTTTTTTAGACAATAACTTATAAGAATCATAATAACAAGTTTTAATAATAATAAAAAAAATATGTTGTGGTAACTTTGACGTGAATGTATTAAAAAAATATAAAAGCAACAGATTGCTCATGCATTGCCGCATAGAACTCTTTGGAATATATATTTTATTGAATCATACAATAATACAAATAAACATGCACATTAAGTATATCAAACAATATTTAAGAAAAAAATAATGAAGGGTTGTATAGAAAAAGATTGATTGTTGATATTATAAAAATAATGTTATAATCTTATACAAAATCGAAGCAATAATTGAATGATATTTAATAAAATAACATTTTAAAATTATATTTTAAATTATTTAATTTTAGTAAAATCAAAGAAAAATTAAAAAGTTAAAACCTTAATAAAAAGAGGTGAAGCACCTAGGTCTAGATGGGCCAATACACCTAGCCCATAAAAAAAATCATGATAGCACACCTAGTTATATTTTTACTTAAAAAAATACATATTCTACTAATTTAAAATAAATAAATCAAACAATATATCTTTTATATTGATAAACAACATCGTGTTTACTAGTAGGATTACAACAATCTCAGATGGAAAATTAAGTTGCAACTCTTAACTCGAAAAACTTGTTTTTCTACTGATAAATTAATACAAACACATAAGATAAATTTAGAGGTTTCTTCCCTAGCATAATGTACATTTCAAATATCCCATCGATCCTTGCCAAATTTCAGAAATTACATCCATCCATTACGTCTTCCTTCAATCTAATTTAACGTACAATCTATGCTAAATTCACCTTCTTTCTTCTTTCACAAAAATATAGCTTTAATTTGGAGTTTCTCACTCTCGAGCGCAATTAAAAATATTCCAAGTACTTTCAAATATTCATGTAAAAGAAATAAAAATTAATGGTATTTAATGATAACATTGCTAACAATTTCCCAAAAATAATTAATACTTCTTAAAAAAACATTGATGTAATCATAGAAAGAGTTTATATTAGAAAAATATAAAAATTATAATGACATAAAAGATGTTACAAGAAAAGGATATAACATAAGGGGATGGATATATCTTGAATAACTTGTGTACCAATATATTTAAATAGAAAATAATATGTAATCAGAGATTGAGGCCCGAGTGAATACTATATTTCTTTGACAATATTTTAACAATTTTAATTTTATATTGATAAAAAATGAGAGGGAGTGGAACCCGCATGAAACTAATCTTACCAACTACATCCCATGAGATTGAGATGATAGCTTAAGATTACAAATTGCAGCTTAGAAGAAGAAGGAGAAGAAGAAGATGGGTTTGAAAAAGACTAGAGTGAGTTGATTGATTGATTGGTATGTTCTTCTCTTTTGAACATCATAGCTAACAAATCTTCAATATTCAATGTTTGTTCATCACCTGCAAGCACATGTACACACCAACAAGATTAATATGAATATATATGTTTCTTGTAAAGGTTGTGTGGTGGCTATGATATGATTGCAACTTTATCCTAACTGTGGTTGCAGTTGTTATTGTGATGATAGCTTAAAAAGAAACAAAAAAAAATAAAAAATAAACATATAGTTTTAAACTCGAATTTATATAAATCACAAAATAATTCTCATTAACTTAATTTTTTTATTTTATAAATAACTAAAATATATCATTTAAAAATAATTAAAAACTCGATGTGCTTTGATTAGGTTTTTTCCAAATTGATTGGGTCACGATTGAACCTAAATTTTTTATCGGGTTATACATGGCTAATTCTTCCCTTTTTTTATTAAAACCAGCTAGGCTCCGGACAACACGAGTCAACCTGTAGTAGTTTTAAAAAAGTGATTAAAACAATTGTTAAAATAGAAACAACTAAAAATATGAAAATAAAACCTATAAAATTTTGAAAAGCTAGAGCTTCTTCAAAAATAAAATACTCACTTAAATTTTGAGAGTGTTTGGCAGTGCGATCAAAATGTTGTTTTCCCAAAATTTGAATTTGTTTTGTTTAAAATTAATTTTTTTAATACTTTTTATAGTTTTAATGTGGTTATGTCAAAAATAAATTTTAAAAATTAAAAAATATTATTTTTATATATTTTCAAGTAAAAAAAACTTCCAAACACATGCAACTTCTATCACATTTTAATACAATATTTCATTTGTTAATATAATTCATATAATATGTGTCTGTTTAATTATTTAGAAAAAAAAAAGTAAAAATCATATTGTTAAACTAAATACTTTAGTTTTAATTATAATAGTGAATTTGTTTAAATTTATTATGAATTCTCAATATGAATTAAACACAATAAATACACATTACAATCATTATTTTCAATCAAACACAAAAAGTCATATTTCTAGCAACTATATTTTCAATAATCACATTCTATAAGAATATTCAAGAATGAAATGTTAATGTAGGTTAATGAGGACAGATGATCCACTTTCTTCAAAAAGAAAAAGAAAAAGAAAAAGAAAAAGAAAAAGAAAAAAAAAAAAACCCTTCTCTTCTCCATGTCCAACTCCATTTTTATTAAAAGCAATTTCCAATCCTCCACGTTGTGTCTCAATTAGAAGGGGACCTTCGTGACCATTTATTATTACATAAGACACGTAATTCATTAAAATAAATAGAGTATTTTACACATATTAAACAAAGTTAATATATATATATATAGTATTATAAAAGCTACATTAATTATTTTCAATATATATTAAAAATATTCTAAATATAATAAATTATTTAAATATATAAGTTGATGAAATTACACTTGTAATGGATAAAAATTCTACCATGTCTACTTTCATTTCAATAAATGGAGGTGGACGGGCCTCGCAGAGTCAAGAGTACAAATGGCAATTAAGTTGGGTTTTTGGTCAAAAAGTCAAACCACCAAGAGGACGCTTAGGGGACCGTCTTGTCTTGTATGCGAACGTCCATGGCAAGACAGACACGTGTCGAAAACACAGATCCATGTGAAGTAATAAATACGAGAAATAAAGCACGAATCTTTAGACTGATTGTCTTGGTGTTTCTGTCTGATACACGTGGGAGTCTATAAATGGGTGAGAGAGTATACGTGCGCAATCTGTTGCATCATCATGACAGCGAGGCTCCGTCTTTTGTCCATCGAATCCTAGCTGAGACTTGTTTGACTTTTGTTCTTGTTTCTTATATTTAAAGCCCCTTTGATTTTCTCAAATTGCCTTTTGGTCCTCAACTGTTTTGGTTTTCTCAATGCTTGCCACTACCTTGTCTAAACAAATTGTTTTATATTCGATCACACTCTAGTGAAATTGAAGTCATAGCATTAAGTGTTAGTAGATACAAAGTTGTTAAACCATGCCTACCTGTTTATTCGAAAAACTTGAAATCTAAAACCTCATTCTAATTTGCCATTTAATTTTATCAAAGAATAATATAAATTTTATTTTAAATCTCATCTAACAGTTTATATTATTGGGTTAATATTTTTTTAACATGATATTAGAGCTTTAATGACTAAGTAGTTACGAGTTCGAATCTTACCGTCCCTATTTATTTGATAAAAATTAAACACAAGATAGTGTGTGTACAAGTTTCAAGTCCAAATGGCTTTTACTTGAGAAGATGTGTTAGAGAATAATCTAAATCATATCTTGTAACCTCACCTAACAACTTAAATTATTGGGTTGAGATGGTTTTTTAATACACTTCTTCTACTTTTTCTTGAAAATTTAGAAAAAAATGTGAAAATAGAAAAAAAAGATGATTTTGATACTTTGCTAACAATATTATTCTAAAGTATTTTTAATTGAATAATACTTTTATAAAAATAGCATGGATTGCGTTATATTCAAGGACACACGGTAAATTATATGAACTGCGTTTTATGTGAGGATAGCTAACCATTTTCTTTTGTTCCATCCTTTGGCAGCCTGTTCAAATTAAACAAGCACAGTATTTAGGTTAATATAGTAATTACAAGCAAGCACGAAAGAAGAGGTCAAAACAGAAGAGTCAAGTGCAGTCAATAAAGAAATTTAACGAATCCTCTCCATTTTAATAACCTAGAAA
>Ga0325403_1006703_pt1 | contig 10981 bp, 7 predicted proteins | sample PopdelMetagenome_19_FD_205665 | JGI IMG/M metagenome (GOLD analysis project Ga0325403, IMG submission 205665) | Populus deltoides microbial communities from Bellville, Georgia, United States - Xylem-PdKOR-R4 | ecosystem: Host-associated > Plants > Phyllosphere > Stem > Wood/Secondary xylem...
AAAATAATAGCAGCGACAAAGGCAGCAATAACTATCACAATTTATTGATTGAGGTCCTCATTAGGAATGATAAAGATGCGAAGGATGAGGGGAGGGAACGATAAATGGGGGTTGGTGTGAGGCTACACGCGAAGATGGAGTGGGAATGATAAAAGGGGACCGGGGTGAGGTTGTTGTTGGTTAGGGTTGGAATTGGGAATTTGTAATAAAAAAATTTTATTTTTTGTGTTTTTTGGGATATTTTTGGATTATTTTAAGTGGGATTTATGACTATTGAATTTTTTTAGTTCAGTTTCAGAGAAATTACATGGATCTGGTTGGGTTTCTGAGGGCTAAAGTTGTAAATTTGTTGTTCATTTAGGTTCATGGTGGTGTCATGATGGAGACTAGCACGTTGGTGGTGCTTTGTATTTATGTTTTGTATTTATGTTTGGGAATCCTCTTGTTGGAAGTGTGGTGTAAATTATTTTTTAAAAATATTAAATTTTTTATTAAAATTTAATATAGTTTATATTTTTTGAATTGTTTTGATATATTGATGTCAAAAATAATTTTTAAAAAATAAAAAAATATTATTGGCATGTATTTCGGTATAAAAAATTATTTGAAAGGCAATCACTAGCACACTGTCAAGTACTCTCTAAGCCAATAATAATTTTTTTAATACAAAAATTATTTAAAAAATATATAGAATACTTTAAATATTTTGAGTCCGGTAGTTATACTATACTCAAGACAGTTGGATGCTCTGCATTGAGTCAATAATAACTTTTTTTAATATAATTTTTTAAAAAAATATATAAAATATTTTCAATGTTTTGAGTCTGACAGGCATACTACATCCAAGATAGTTGGATCTAGTGGTCAATCCAAACTCCAGTCTCTTAGGTTTGGTGACAATGTCATATCCAAGTTCTTTGGGTCTAGTTGAGTTTGGCGATCATGCCAGACTCAATAGCAATGAAGTATTAAAAACAGAAATGTTAATTAATTTTTTTTATAAATGTTTTTTACTTTTTCTAAAAAAATATTTAAATATTTCTTAAAGTTATACTAAAGAGAAATTCTCATTAATTTTTTTCATAAATGGCCTTTATTTTTTTGTAAAACAAAAACTAAATTACTCTTAAAGTATTCTAAACATAAATATTAAATAATTTTTTTTATAATTTTTTATCAAAAAAACATTTAAACTATTCTTTAAGTATCCTAAATAATTTTTTATAACTACTTTTTTATTTTAAAAAATAAATTATTCTTGAAGTATCCTAAATAAAAAATCTTAATTAATTTTTTATATAAAAAAACATTTAAACTATTGTAACATAATAGAAATTCTAATTATTTTTTTATTTTTTTAATTTATTATAGGCTTTTCGATTTGACAGCCATGTCAGATCCAAGAGCATTAGGATTGACAGCAATGCTAAATTCAAGAAAATTAGATCCGGTGGCCAAACAAACTTAAGAGTATTGAGTCTGACATCCATGCCTAATTAATTTTTTTTATTTCTTGTAAAAATAATTTAAAGTATCTTTTAACTATCATAAATAGCAATGCTAATTAATTTTTTTATTAATATTTTTTATTTTTTCTAAACAAAACATTTAAATTATCATTGAAGTATCCTAAACATAAATTCTAATTAATTTTTTTTAAATATATTTTTTTCTATAAAAAAACATCAAAAATATCATTGAAGTATCCTAAATAATTTTTTTATAAATTCTTTTTAATTTATATATAAAAAAATATTTAAATTATCCTTAAAGTATCCCAAATATAAATCCTAATTAATTTTTTGTTTAATTTTTTTTTATTTTCTATAAAAAAATTAAACTATCTTTTAAGTAACCTAAATATAAATCCTAATTAATTTTTTAAAATCTTTTTATTTTTTAAAAGGTTAAGATCTGATGTAAAATATTTTATAGAAAAACATTAATTAGGCATGGACACCATACACCCAATGCTACCCAAGAGTATTGGGACTGGCGTCCATGCCTAATTAATTTTTTCATTTGTTATAAAAAAATTTTAAGTACCCTTGAAGTATTCTAAACTGAAATGTTAATTAATTATTTTTATTTTTCATAAAACAATATTTAAACTATCCTTGAAGTATTCTAAATATAAATCATAATAAATCTTTTTTTATTTTATTTTTATAAAAAAACATTTAAACAATTTTTGAAGTAACCTAAAAAAAATCTAATTAATTTTTTAAAAAAATTCATTTAGTTTTTTAGACTCTTAAGTCTAGCGGCCAAGCCAGGCCCAAGAAATTTAGGTCTAGCATCCATGTCTAATTAATTTTTTTTATTTGTTATAACAAAAACTTTAAAGTACCCTTGAAGTATTCTAAACCCAAATGTTAATTGATGTTTTTTATTTTTTATAAAAAATATTTAAATTATCATTTAAGTATCCTAAACAGAAATTCTAATTAATGTTTTTTTAAAAAAATTATTTTTTATAAAAAAATTTTTATAAAAAAAACATTTAAACTACTCTTCAAGTATCTTAAACAAAAATGCTAATTAATTTTTTTAATAATTTTTTTATTTTTTCTAAAAAAACATTTAAACTATCCTTGAAGTATTCGTTTTGGGCATTACTGCCCTCTCAAATTTGTTTTTGGCGATCAGGCATGGCCTCAAAACACGTCTGACAAATCAACAACCAACACTACTAATAAAGGCAGTGACCAAATTCTCACCCGTCGATGTGAGATATTACAACTCATCCCCTTAAAGAGCCCAATGACCCGTCGGCATAACCGGACAGCTAGTAAGGACAGCTCTGATACCAAATGTCACAGCCCAGTCCAACCTGCCAGATATTATCCATTTTGGGCCTTACCGCCCTCACAAATTTGTTTTTGGTTACCACACATGGCCTCAAAACGCATTTGACAAGTCAACAACTAACACTATTAATAAGGCCAGCAACCAAATCCTCACTTGTCGATGTGAGATATTAGACTAATTAATTTCTTTTATAAATTTTTTTTATTTTTTTCTAAAAAAAACATTTAAACTATCCTAAAAGTATCCTAAACAGAAATCCTAATTAATTTTTTTAAAATTAAATTTTTTCTATAAAAAAATATTAAAACTATTCTTGAAGTATCCTAAATAATATTTTTTAAAATTGTTTTATAAAAAAAACATTTAAACTATCATTGAAGTATCCTAAATAGAAATGCTAAAAATGCTTATTAATTGTTTTTATGATTTTTTAATATTTTTTTATAAAAAAAATATTTAAACTACCTTTGAAGTATCCTAAATAATTTTTTTCAATGGCTTTGGCTCTGACACCTATGCCAGACCCAATAGCTTGGGTCAGGTGGTCAAGCCTTGACCAAACATTCGCGAGCAACTTTTGGAATAAAAAGTAGAACAAACAACGCCTCCATGGTCCTCTGAATATCTACAGTGTGGTCCACAGTTGTCATAACTTATTTTTTTGGTTATTTTCTAAATTCACTTTTTCTCTTTCAAAAAAAAATATTCAAACTAAAAATAAAAATAATAACAGTGAGAAGAGGATGTTGGAGCGCCTAGAAATTGGTTAAGAAAGTTAAAAAATACAAAGATTGAAATTTGACAGTATATTTTTTACAGTTGAAGAGCCCTGTTGACAAAGAAAATTTAATTTGTAGAAGAAAGGTCCAAAAACAAATATTTATAGACTCAATTAAATTTTATTGAAGATTTAATTGAATTTTATGAAGGGTTTGATTACAAGAAAAATTGATTTAGGCTTTAATCAGAAGAAATTAAAGTTCAGGGGTCAAATTATATTTTTTGAGAGTTGATTTAGTCAAATCAGAGGCTCAATTGCATATATATATATATATATATATATATATATATATATATATATATATTAAAGTTTGATGGTCAATTAGAGACTTAATTGAAGAAATCTGAAACCAAAGACCTAAAGGGAAAAAGGCACTAAAATCTGGAGCTTGAATTGAAGTTCTTCTGAGGTGAAATTGAACAAAATTGAAAGTTTGAAGCCAATCAGTGGTGTAATTAGAAATAAATCACAAATTGAAGGACTAAAGCGTAATTTGTAGAAAAAGATTGTTGTTCATCTTCTTCTTCAAAGGGGCTGCCTGATTGGCCACCTTCCCGAGACATTTAAACCTTCGCTTCTTCATCAAATTAGATAAAACCCACATGCAAATGATCCCCTGACACTTGACTACACGACAGTGTATGCCATTCGGGTTGATGAGGCTACAGAGGCGGTGGCACCGCCCTGAAGTGGCCGGCCCGACCAACCGTTTTCCTGCACAAAACTAACAATTCATCATTGCTACTTTGAACCAATGGTTGGGATGCTTTCAAGTCGATCCAAGGGCCGAGAATTGGCACCAGAAGAGTCAAAGTGCCCCTCTTTCATCGCCTATAAATAGATTTGATTTTCATGGTCCAAGTGTGGAGAGATTTTGGTCCAAAATCGACAAAAAAACCACCCCCCCTCATTTCTACTGCAGCAGAACCTCTCTCTCTCTCTCTCTCTCTCTCTCTCTCTCTCTCTCTCTCTCTCTCTCTCTCTCTCTCTCCACTATGACCTTTAGCCACCAACATCACCACCACCAGCTTGAACACCTCCATATCCATCACAAGACGCCGCCCCACCACCTCATATAGTGAGCGCGCCACCGAGCTTCTCTCTCTCCTCTACAAATTTTCTTCTTCCTTCACCAGCAACAGACACCGGCCACCATTCCCTCCACCGAAGCCTCCTGAGCCACCGGCCGAACCTCCTCGTCATAGCCAAGCTTCCACCACACCAAGCAATCCCCTCCTCCTTTCCTCCTCCTTCTTCTTCATTTCACCCTGCCTCCACTATTCTGCAAAGTGAACAGTAGAGAGTTTATTAATTCACTCTTCACTATTCATTGTCCGACCTAGCCCAAAATGATTGGGCCAGGTCCAGCCCAGTCCAAAAAATTTTTAAAAAAATCCTTTCAAAAAAATTTGTGACTTTCTCGTGAATTTTTCTATCAAATTTTGCTTAATATTGGTTTGTATTTTTATATCATAAAGATATAAATCCGGTATTAAAATACCTAGTTTTCTCTGAAAATGTTGCAAAAGGAAAATAAAAAAAATGTCTTGTTTTCTTGGATACGGCTAAGTCTCTCAAAGATTAAAAAAAAATCATCACATTGTATTTTCATACAACAAAAATTCAAAAAATATATGTTTTAGCATGCATTTTGGCTTGAATAACTAGTTTATTAAAGCCATGAGAACTAGACCAATATTTCAAAAATACCCAAAAAATATTTTGTTTTTCTTTTAGTATCTGGATTATGAATTTATACATAAAACATATTCTCGATATTAAAAAGGTAGTTCCTTTTTATTGATATTAAAACGGTTAGGTTTTTACCCGATAAGATAAGGACCTCCTTACCGAGGAGGACTTTTCTTAAACCATAGACGAACCAACAATTAAAAATACAATAACATCTTAGCTTTTTATCAGACAATCAAATAATGCAGCTTACCTTAGATAAGACGTATTTGGAGTGCTAATACCTTCCCACCTTCCCTTTACGCACTACAAGATTTCACAGTTTTACCGACAACCATATTTCATCGGTGTGTGTTTAGCTATTCGTCGGTGATTTATTTACCGACGTCTTAACCGATGGATTACGTCCGTCGACTTTCCTTTCGTCGGTGATTCTCCATTCTGTCGCTATATCATTCGGAAAAACAAAAAAACCATTTGTCGATGGTTTTACAGATGGAATTTGCGCGCCAAAAAAAAGTTTCCGGCTTGAAATATACCGACAGATTTTATTCTGTCGGTGATGTCGTGCTTTACCAACAGATACATACCATCGGTAAATTTATCGGTGAGTGTTTGAGATACCAACTGAATATATCCGTCTGTAAATTCGTCAGTAAGTGTGGCAGCTACTGTCAAATGCCGACGGATTAAGTCCGTCGGGAAAGCTGTCGGTGAGTCTTTGAAATACCGACCGAATCTATCCGTCGGTGAATGCGTCGATAAATGGTACTGTCAAATACCGACGGATACATAATATAAAATTATTTAGAATATATAATATAAAATTATATAAATTAATGGTAATAAAAACCAATTATGCAAATAAAATTTATATTAAACATAAAAAACAAAAAATCAAAGTTAAATAATATTCATTACAAAATGAATGTGTTTCAAAAAAAATATTAAATGAAATTTTAAACGTAAATAATGTTTATTACAAATTAATATAAAGGTGGAGCTGGAGGAGGAGGAGGAGATCCTGGAGGAGGAGGCTGGTGATTATACTACCAAAAAGGATTAGGAGCATATGTTCCACTCTGTGTTGCCATGTTCATGACCATTTCGCGAAGCTGTTCATAAGCCGTTTTTTTTTTTTGCAGACTCCGCTCTTTGTTCTGCATGAGACGCTTTAAGTTGCGCGTACTTCGCTGATAAGTGGTCATATTTTTCGGTGAGTTGAGCCGTGTGTTGCTGCAAGGCCACGAACTCCTTAGATTGGGAGCTCGATATTGATTGGGAGCTCCCAACAGTTGAAACACTACGGGTCGATCGCAAGTTGTCGGCCGTAGTGTTGGAGAGCCCATAAACCCGATTTTTATCGGGTCCACCAGACAATCCAACCTCCATCCACAAATCCGGATCGAATTCCGGATGGGTCAAAATATCGTCCCCATATCTCTCCCTCAACCAATTATTATAGGTCTCCTGAAAATAAAAAAAAAAGTAATCATCATATTTAATTCAATAAACATAATAACTTACAAAATAAAATGGTTGAACAAACATACCACGAAATGTTGAGCACGGTTATCAACGAACTGTTGTGCCCCCTTTTGGCGGTCTTGACTTCGCACGTGCGTCTCCACAAACAGCTCCATCGGGCTTGGCTCACGTCCAAGAGACGCAGCCTATAATGAAAAAAGATATATTAACAACAACTTAATTTAACGATATATTTTATTTAAATTAATCTTACCATCCGTTTCGCATGTAAAGCAAACGGAACGGAGCCGTCAGTGTGCGTTGTTACCCCGCCATGAATTGGCCGATTCCGGTTGCCAGCACCGGGCTGTGAGTGTCATGTGAACCGCTCAGACGTTACGTGCTCAACATAGTGCGGCCATATATCTTCCAGGATGTATATCGGTTTGAAATCCCTCCAAATCACAACATCGTTCCAGCCTTGAAAACCCCTATCCCTCACGGTTGTTTTGTCCTTTTTTGTGCTTCATACCAAAAATCACGCAACCTACTTCACACAACTAAAAATTACATTTCGAAACATAAATTTTTCTCTAAAAAAAATCTTGTATTTTTTTCGATCTTACTAGTTGCCGCGTGATTTTCCCACACCCTCCTCACAACAGTGATATGCTCACTGTCCCAGCAGAATTTGTGTTGTGTATAAATAAACAAGTTTAAATAAAAATAATAATTTATTTACAATTATATTAATAATTTATTAGAAATAAGCTGAAAATTATAAATTAACACCAACCTGAAATCTGCCAAACCATGTATTGATTTGAGGCATCCATTCAAGATGCTTGGATATCTGACTCCATTGAAGCAATGGAATCTCCATCAATGATTTAAACGCCGATGATATTACTCGGGTGGCCTCAATGTTTGTGAACCTGAAAATAAATGAAATAAATTAAATAGTGACTACTTCATAAATTATGTTGTAATTTTTTTTAAAAAAAATTAAACCACAACAAACTTACATTGAAAGGTCGTCCTTCCACTGTGTCTCGTACTTGCAGGTAAATTGATTTCGCTGCGAAGGCACCCCACCTTTGCGCTGTGAAGTAGCGCTGGAAGAGGCAGCATCGGTTGATGGCGCAGGTGGTGTAGGCGCCTCTTCTTGAGAGGCACCTAAGGAAATATCATCATCGCTGCTAGACGAACTAGCTGCGACCGTACGTAAGCGACCAACTCGCTTTTCATTCTACGCATCTACACAATTTTATACAAATAATTATACAATTAAATTTAAATGTTAAAAAAAAAATTCGACAGCACCTCCCCTATACTGGAGGATACTACCCAAATCCACAAACTTGCACATATTAATAAAAGCCATAACCAATTGACCCAATCTATACTAATTATTCCAACATATTCAATTACTAATCCTAAGGTAAATTCAACATTAAGAATTACAATTCAACTAATTATGTTAATACAACAATAAAATATATTCAATAAATTAAAAACAAACTATAGACTAACAATTAAAATTAATGGAAAAAATTAAACATAAATCATGCAATAATAGAGTAAAATTAATAATTATTCTAAAATATTCAATTACTAATACTAAGGTAAATTCAACATTAACAATTACAATTCAAAAAATTATTCAAGAATTATGCCAATACAACAGAACAATAAATTAAAAAAAAACTTTAGAATAACAATCAAAATAAATGGAAAAATTTAAACACAAATCATGCAATAATAGAGTAAAATTAATAATTATTCCAACATATTCAATTACTAATTCTATGGTAAATTCAACATTAACAATAAATATTCAACAAATTAACTAATAATAATTATGCCAATACAACAATAAAAAATATTCAATAAACTCAATAAAAAAACTATAAACTTTAGCAATGAATTATGCAAAAAAAAAAAACTATAGACTTTATCTAAATTACAAAAAATACACCAAAACAAAAAACATAACAAAAAAAAACCCTTAAAGTAAAATGAAATAGAAGAAACACATACCTTTTAAACTGATGGAGATTCAAGAGAAAAGTTGCTAGAGATCACTGGTGAAACCTTTGAAGAATGGAGAGGAAAAGAATCGGTGAAAAACTGAGAAGAAGAAAAAATAAACTGAAGAGGCAGTTGGGGGACTTATATGGCAGTTTTACCGATGAATTCACCGACAGATATAAAATTAATTATTATTTTAATTTATTCCATCGGTGAAGTGTCAAAAATCCGTTGGTAAATTTTGAATTTCGCACCAAAATTTTTAATGACCCTTCATTTTTTTCGTGGTCCGTCGGTAATTCCGTTGGCACTATAACACGGTTAAATTTGCATTTAATGCATAACCCTTTGGAATTAGTGCGGTCCGTAGGTAATTTTGTCTGCAAAATTGACCAGCCGACAAATTACCGACGAACTTATAGCCGTCGGTATGTATGTTGGTGATTGTGGCATTTCAAGTAATTATTTTTGAACTTTCTGTGAAATGCCGACGGATTTATATCTGTCGGTAGGGACGTCGGTGATTGTGGCATTTCAAGTAATTATTTTGTGTTAGAAAATATATCATCCATGATCTATAATTATTTCAAGTAATTATTTCGTGATTGTAGCATTTCAAGTAATAAATATTTCGTGTTACAAAATATATCATCCATAATCTAAATTACGTGAAAAAAAGGGTTTTACACATGGCTTCATTTTGGTAGTTAGTCAGAATTTTCTTCTTCTTCGTCATCAATTGAATTGTCATCACCTTCATCGCAATCTTCAATATGGATATCATCTTCTTCATCGACATTTGCTTGTCTGCTAGAGCTCAAAACAAAATTCAACTCCTCTGCGTTAACATCAACAAGACTATCATCGAAAATGCAAAAATATGAATTTTCTTCCAATTCAATCGAAGACGCAACTCGATATGGTTCAACCAACTCACTAACTTGAAAGACTTCATCTCACACACTTGTGTCTTCATTTTTAAAACGGACAACCAATCCATTCTTGATCGATCCTTTCTAAATGAAGGGGTGTATGTGTAATAAACTTGTTGACATTGCTTTGCGAAAATAAATACATCGTTTATGTTGCAAAGTCTAGCTTTTGAGTTGATTTTGACCAGACCATAGTGCGAATCAACTCTGATTCCTCTGTCAATCGTGTCATACCAATAGCATTTGAATAAAAACACTTTATTATGCTCTTTATGATATTCCAGTTCGACGACCTCTTCTAATCTACCATAGTAGTCAACTTCTAACTCACTACTAGTGGATCCCTTAACACAAACACCACTGTTGTATGTCTTTCTTCCTTGCCCGTATTCTTTAGTATGGAAAATATATCCATTGACAGAATACTCGTTGTAGCACTTACATTTTGTTTCAGGCCCCAGGCTTAATGAAGACAATGACTTAGGCGCACTCATTCCCATTTGATAAACCTTGTATGTAATGTACATCAATAAACAGTAAATGAACGAGAATCTCGTAATGACATGTATATGTACAGTAATTTTGCAAGTTAGAATGAGTTTGTGATAGTGCTTACATGTGTTCTGAACCACGTGGAAACTGTTCATCTTGTAATTGAAAGATCTGGGATTCGGTCAGCTGTGAGTTATTGGAGAGCAAATATTGTCGATGTTGCCTACAAGTGATGATAAGTGTATGATATTACAATATATAATTAACAGTATAGTACTAACAAAGTTTAATTAGTATAAACTTACTGAATAAAAGGTCTCAGCTCATCATAGTTAAATAGAACATAGTTGTGTGCTTGTTTGAACTCTATTTCCGACAAATATCTTCCTCTTACGGCATTTTTAGGTGTGAGTCGTCCAATATTGGAGAATATTGACAAGTTCCCACTGGAAAGCACTTCACCGCCATCATCATGCCATGGAACGCGATTGATTCTTGTTCTCAGATGAGGTTCGAAATAGTACGAGATAAATGTTGAGATTTCCTCAACAATATAGGCCTCACATATCGAAGCCTCAACATGCGCCTTGTTTTTAACCTTTTTCTTGAGATTAAACAAGTACCTGCATTGAAATATTAATCAAGTATTGTAACGACCTGGCTTTCTAAGCCCAAAACAATAGTAAATTTTTTTTTTTATATATGTATATTTAATACACATGGTGCCGGTAATCAAAGAACTTGAATCCTCACATCATCAAAATACAATCCATAC
>Ga0325403_1006704_pt1 | contig 10980 bp, 8 predicted proteins | sample PopdelMetagenome_19_FD_205665 | JGI IMG/M metagenome (GOLD analysis project Ga0325403, IMG submission 205665) | Populus deltoides microbial communities from Bellville, Georgia, United States - Xylem-PdKOR-R4 | ecosystem: Host-associated > Plants > Phyllosphere > Stem > Wood/Secondary xylem...
AATACGGCTCGTCGTTTGGCTGTTTCAACAGAGCAAGCGATATCAACTGAAACGACAACGGAGAGAAATGAAACGACGATGAGGAATCATGTAAGCAATGGAAGGTTGAAGGAGAGTGAAGAAGGAGAAGGAATGAAAGAGAAGCAAAAGAATCCGTATGCACTAGAGTTAGAGAAAACTGAGATGGAGTTGAGAAGTAGTAGAAAAAGCCTGGAGGATTATTTTGAGGAGTCGAAGAATTTTATTGCTAAATCAGACGGTGGTGGTGGTGGCCCGCCACGGTGGTTCTCTCCGTTGGAGTGTGGATCCCGGTTGGATAACTCTCCTCTTCTTCTATTTTTGCCTGGTCAGTCCTTTTTTGCCAATTTATTATCTGATTATTTGAGTAGATTAGCTAATATTTATTTACATAAGTAGATCACGAATTTACTGGAAAGTGGAAAGTTTCCTTTTATAAGAATAGCAACTTCGTCAAATCGTAAAATGCTCCCTGAACCGTACTTATTTCAAAAACGAACACCTCCCTGAACCAAAAACATTCTTGATTTTTCATCCTAAACAATATGATTCTTCGAATTTACCTCTAAATAATAGAAATTGGTGAAAAGGCCCAAAACATTCCTCTTAATTCCACAATCAACAAGAACTAATTGAGTAGATGTCTTCCCCTCCACTCTTTCTTTTTATTTTTGTATTTTTTAATTTTATTTTTGAGTTTTTTATTTTAAATTATATTTTATAAAGTTATTTCAATTTTATAACTAAGTCATAATTTTTACAAATTAACGTAGTTGATTAGGATTTTTTAGTTTTTTTATAATTATTTTTTTAATTTCATCCTTTATTATTTAGGTTGATCGAGAATTAAACTTTATAATTTATTTTGATTTGCTTTTTATTATGTTATTTTAGTCTTATTACTTGAGGCAAGAATTTGATGGATTAAACTGAGTGGCCTCGATTTTTTTATCATCTTTTTAATTAATTTTTTTAATTTCATTATTTAATGTTGGATTGATTAAAAATTGAACTTCATAGTTTATTTTAATTTTTTTTCTATTAGATTCACCCAGTTTCATGATCCATTATCTAGGTTTGAGAAGTTAAACCCAAGTTGACCAATACTTGAATATTTCTTAACTTAAAAAAAAATGATTGGGTAAATAATCTAGTCTTTCATTGCAACTCCTAATAAAAAAGAAAAGGTAATTCATTTTCATTGATTGTTGGTTTAATTTGAATTTTGATTTGAATGGTTGATGTTGATTATGTTTAATTAAAAATAGATTTCAATATTTTTTACTCAAAAGAGAAAAGGAGAGGGATTAGAAGAATTTTAAGAATTTCTCATCAATTTCTCAATGTTGATATTTAATTTTTGATGATGTTTAATTTTTTTAATTTACTCCTAAATAATAGAAATGGATGGAAAAGCCCATGAAAATCCAAATGCAAAAGGTTTTTTTAAAAAATATATATATTTTGTTTAAATTGAAAAATTATGATTTTGTTTTTATTCTAAGGGGTTTTGTTTTTGTTTTTTTCCCTAATATTCAAGGCTTTTTTTTTAACAATTTAACCTTTTTTTTATTAATAAAAGTAATTATTGGAAGATAGTAATGTAAATTTAATTCAAACCTAACGGATGCCAACTCAAATTGATCTTGATAGATGGGGTTTTTTTAGATAATTTCCTTAGCTAATAGGTAAATAGATAGAGTATATGTATTCTCAAACCTAATTTAAAATCACGTGTGTGGCGACATCACTATTTTATTTTATTTTGGATATAAATGGTATTTGAATAATTATATGAATACCTAAATCTTAATATTTTATTTTTTTTAAAACGAAAAAGGTAGAAATATAGTAGAAATCCGATTGCCATCCTTTTAGAAGATTTAGTTTCCTTTTCATTACGGTAAGAGAGCTCTGCTCTCTCTCTCTCTTAATCACCGCATGTTTAAAATTATTTGAAAAGAGAATTTATTTTCAGTTGATGTTGATGGACAAGCTGGTTAGATGATACCCCATATTGTCGGGAAAAAAAAAAAAGAACAAAAAAGTAATGGGAGACATGGACTTAACTCTGGTTTACAAAAATACACAAGGTTTAATGATTGTTGAATGATGCAAACCTTTTTTCTTTTCTCTAGTTTAGTTAATAAGGTTTGCTGGACCTTGGATTGTATGTTAGTCCTCAATCATTTTTATTTTTGTTTTTTGAAATTTCACTTTTTTATATCTAAATTTAAAATTTTGTAGATTAGGACTGTGAAGCTTATGCAATGTTGATGGCACTTCCATTTTCAAGTTTTCGGCCTGTTTGTACTGGGTTTTCATTTCTCACTTTCAAATTAGTCAGTTCAAACTTCTACAGTTGCTGTTCCAAAAAAAAAAAAAACTTAAACTGTTAAGTAAAAGATTCTGAATTTTGCAGGGATTGATGGTATTGGACTAGGACTTAGCAAGCAGCACAATACTCTGGGGAAGTAAGTATTTCCTCAGATACCTTGACACTATTACATCAGATTTTTTTATTATTTTTTTGTGGATCATCCAAAACCAACATATAATCATTACATGACTTTCTATTTCCTGTCCACATATTCTGCCTTGCGTTAATGGCTATGCTGGTTAATATATGATTTCTCTCTCTTCTTGAAACTAGGATTTTCGACATATGGTGCTTGCATATTCCGGTTAAGGACAGAACATCCTTTCTAGGTAGTTTTTTTTACCCTGTAACCTGTTTGATACGTGTTATTTGTAATAGAGATGAGCTCTTGTATTTGTATAAGCAATTTTTAAAAGGATTCTCATGATTCAGGCCTAGTGAAGCTTATTGAAAGGACAGTAAGATCAGAGAGTTACTGTTTCCCTAATAGACCTATATATCTTGCTGGAGAATCTCTTGGAGCATGTCTTGCCCTGGCTGTCGCAGCTCGTAACCCTGATGTTGATCTTGTACTTGTTTTGGCTAATCCAGGTGAAAAATTGATACCTTATCTATCTTCGAATGAAATTTGAGACATTCAGTGCTTTCCCCATATCTATGGGAGGAGGTAATAGAGAATCAACATGAGCAAGGACCTATGTGACTGAGCAAATAAATGGAATTTTTTTATGCCGATGAATAACATAAATGGATCTTTAACTTTGGATACTTAATGGAAAGCAGAGCTCTCTGTTAGATCATGAGAACAAAAACTTAGATTTAGTCCAATAATCACATGCGCTTTTAGAAGAGGTTGTTCATCTTGCTCAGTTACATATGATTTTGTTTGATGATTTATTGCAGCAACGTCTTTTGAGAAGTCACAGCTGCAGCCTCTAATACCCTTATTGGAAGTCTTACCCTTCCAGCACCAGCTTACCGTTCCTTATATGTTGAGCTTGATGACAGGTTCACCTTGTCCACTAGAGCTATATTTCCTGATATTTTATGTTGCTTCAAATAGATATTTGATTATGCTAAGAGGTAAAACAACCTGTTTATTTTTTAGAATATTGACCATACCAAAATATTTGAAAAGTAAACGTTTTATGCAATATTTTGTTCTGCATACGAACTGATGTTTGGTGTCAGTTGCAATGCAAGTTTGTGATTAGTTCTATAAGATTTTGTCTGTTAATCTTTTGATTTATTGGGGGAATCTTTCGATTTTCCTGAAAATAACCTTGCAATCCACCCTTTGTAGCTCTGGCTTCCCGCATTATCCTTATCCGATTTCATCGTGAAAATTGGGAAACAATTTAAATGGTCCTCTATTGATTGAAACTTGAGAGTAGGTGCTCAGTTATGTAAATCCATAAATCAAAGAGGGTTTACTTGGAAGTGAGCTGAAAATTGGGCGTGGAGGTGTAGCTGAAGAGTTTTATATTATTATGCTTCTCTACTGGTACTGAAAAAATTCAGAGGCCGGTGCCAACAAATTTCTGGTTAGTTTGGATGGTGGAAATGAAAATGTGGAGGAAGGATGAATGAAAGATAGGTTTTTTTTTCAACCCTTTCGAGATACAGAAAAAATAATCACCTCAGAGATTAGAGTTTAGGATAGCTCACCACCCAATGGAATCCATCAAAAAGATACAGGGCTAAATATCAAGCTTAATAAGCTCAATTTGATTTTACAGTGTGGTTTACAGTCTTGTTTTGCAGTTTTGGTGGATTTTTATTTTCCTCTGTCTTTCCCATTTGCTTGTTATTATCTGAATATTGATAACTCAATAAATCATGGAAAATAAAGTGTCATGTATACAATATTTTATCCTGCTTACACCAGCAATTATGTTCCATCTATCTAGGTGATTCTTTGAGGATGGCCATGGACAATGCAGTGAAGGGATTTCCTCTAGAACAAACAATTGGAGGATTATCACAAGATTTGGTTGCAATGTCATCTTACCTCAATGTAAGATTTCACTTTAGGACATGTCAACCTGATTGATATAAATTACACTTGTTTGAAAAACGATAGTACAGTCTTAATAAAACTATAAAAGACTGGTTTCACTTGACTTCTCATCAACTCTTATGTGTCTCCTGTAATATTTATGAACATGGCATTGACAGGCCATATTTCTAATTGATCATAAAGAGAAATTAATCAAAATATATAGCCTAGCTGACATTTAAAAGTTTATGTAAGATGATGGTGTCATCTCGTCTTCACTTTTCTTATGCTGGTGCTTACACCAAGTCATGTGGTGTTACTCTTGTGGAAAGAAACTGATCGTAGCTGTTGCAGGCTCTGGCTAATATATTACCTAGAGAAACCCTTCTTTGGAAGCTACAGATGCTTAAAACAGCTTCGGCATATGCCAATTCACACCTCCATGCTGTGAAATCTCAAACACTTGTCCTTTCTAGGTCTGTTTCTCATGCATAATTTATCAAATGTCAGTTGTATAAATGTTTCAACTCTTTTTCAAACTCGTTTAAATAGCTAACTAGCAACAAAAGCGCGAGAATTATTATTTAGCACCAGCTTTAACTCTACTAAATGCATCTTTATTTAGCTAATCCATGAATAATAAAATTTTCGATTAGAACAATAAAAAATTCTCCTTTATGAAGTCTATAATATAAACTATGACATCATACGCAGTAACTAGGCATTGTCATTTCCATATCATTGGAATTTAAATCGATGGAAAATCCAAATACATTTGCTTCTAGAATTGGAGTTCTAACTTCCATAAATTTATTTTCGTTGTGTTTCCTGCATACTAGCACCTTTGCTGCTTAGAGTCTGATTTGTTGTTTGCCTTTTCTCAGTGGAAGAGATCAGCTTCTTCCAAGTGAAGAAGAAGGTCAAAGGCTTTATGTTGCACTCCCAAAATGTGAGATTCGCAAGTTTAACGACAGTGGTCATTTCCTCTTCTTGGTAAGATAATTTCTCCCACTCTCATCTATCCTTGGCTATGCACTGAAAAGATATCATGTTTCAATATGTTATCTTTCAAGTTTCCTTGTAATTATACCCATTTGTGGCAGGAACATGATGTTGATTTGGCAAATATCATCAAGGGAGCTAGTTGCTATCGTCGTGGAAAGTATCTTGACTACATATCAGATTACATACCACCAACCCCTCTTGAATTCAAAAAATTATATGATTCGAACAGGTAGCCCTATTTTACTGTCTTACATATTAAAGGTATATTTTCTATCAGTTGAACAGGGAAACAATTTCTCTAACTTCATCAGTCTATTGTTGGCATGACATTAGTGGGTACGGGAAATACTATGCTTATATGAACTTCTTCTCGAGCATTAATTTGAAGATCACTTCTTGGTAGGGTTTGTGCAATGTATCATGCAACATTGATTTGTATATGGTCAAATCCAACCTGAAATTTGCTTTAGTCCTCATCATTAAATGAGTCCTGAAATTATGTTTGCTTTAACTACAATTTCTCATAATTATTACTATGTTTTAGATTGTTTGTGCTGGCCACAAGTCCTGTGATGCTCTCATATTTTCAAGATGGGAAGATTGTGAGGGGCCTTGCTGGAGTTCCTTCAGAAGGACCAGTATTGTATGTTGGTTATCACATGCTAATGGGATTTGAAGTGATCCCATTGATATCCAACTTTTTGTTGGAAAGAAATATTCTTATAAGAGGGATAACACATCCAATGTTGTACGTGAAATTGAAGAAAGAGGGGATGATGCCTTCATTGCAACAATTCGATGTGGTCAGAACTATGGGTGCAGTTCCTGTTTCAGGAAGCAATTTCTACAAACTTATGTCTTCAAAGGCTCATGCACTATTATACCCAGGAGGAATGCGGGAGGCCTATCATCGGAAGGTAATGCTTCTGATAGATACATTTTACTGAGATAGGTGGTTTTACATTTCAAAAGAAGTTTAATTTTATGTTCTTTTAAGTTTGAATCTTGAATCTAACAATCGCAAGACTATACAAGAATAAAGTAACATATTTCTACTATTCTACTTGCCTTCCAAGCAAAAAAAGAGAACTAATTTGTTTCAAAGACTATGAAAATATAATGAAGTGGCAATGGTCCATTTGGCCACTAAGAGAAAACGGACTTAATAAATATAAAGAAATTGAAATAGCTCTGCAAATGATTGACTCTTCATGCTATTCAGGGTGAAGAATACAAGTTATTCTGGCCAGAAAAGTCAGAGTTTGTCAGAATGGCATCTAGGTTTGGAGCCAAAATTGTGCCATTTGGTGTTGTTGGAGAGGATGATTTTGGAGAAGTAAGTCTTAAGGACTTCATTTCTATCTGATTGATTTACATCACTTTTTTGCATATAGATGCGCCACATTATGATTTATTTATTTTTATCTTGCTAATGGAATATATCTTGCTCTGTGACGAATGCTCCTTACTCAAAATCTTGACACTAAGGGCATGTATATTTTTGTGTGCATTTGTCATCAGAGCATGTTTGACTTCTTATTATTTGGGAAACCCAAAGGAGACATTAAAAAGAAAGCACTAATTTTTTTTAGAACTCACAAGTTTTATAACGATGTAGTATAAGGCTAGATTTCTCAATATCAGTTAGTGTGCGCTTGCAAAAATTCTGTGCATGAACTTTTTCTTGCTGTCTCTTCTCTGGCGTATCTATGTTAACTCTAAGCATTGTGTTCGGCTCATATCAGACACGCAATCTCTTACAGTCAATTAAAATCAAGTTGGGTTAGTCTCATAATAATTGATTGCTTGTATTCATGGTTTTTCAGGTGGTATTTGATTATGATGATCAAATGAAGATTCCTTTCCTTAGGGATTACATAAAAGGGTTATCAGAAGAGGTTGTGAGTTTGAGGTATGTGAATCTTTGTTTTCCTTGATTTCCTTCCATTAAATCTCACCCATATTGAGTTTATCTTCTTGGCTCCAAATTTTTTTTCTTTTACTTGACTGCTTCAATGTTTAGATCTTTCATATTGTTTTGCTGATAGGACTGAAGCGGATGGTGAGGTGGGACAACAAGATCCGCACCAGGTAGGAATTGTACCAAAATTCCCAGGCAGGTTCTATTACTATTTTGGGAAACCAATTGAAACAGAAGGTATGGTCATTGGACAACTCGTTACCATTGACTATCTGCATTGTAATAATAATCATGGATGTAGCAGAAAAAACATGTGCCAACACTATACACCTAAGGCTTTCCAGCCAGCCTAATTATATGCTTCTGCACCTTGCCAATATCATGTCTAAAACATTACCCACAACTATTGTTGCTGCTTCATGTCCGCATTTCTCAAGAAGTTCAAGATCAGCTCAGAGTAATGAAAGTGCCTTATTCTGAACTAAAATTATAAAGAAAGCTGCTAAAACTGTTTTATGAACTTGTCCAAGAATGTTCAATTAATAACAGCATTTTGAGTAACAGTGGTAGAAATTTTGCAATATTTTTTTATACATATTCTTAATGCCAGTGGAGTACTGACTTGAATTCTCAATTTTGTGCTGAAGGGAGGAAGCAGGAATTAAGAGACCGGGAAAAAGCTCATGAATTATACTTGCATGTCAAATCTGAGGTGGAAAACTGCATTGCTTTTCTGAAGGAGAAAAGAGAAAGTGATCCTTACAGGAATATATTGGCCCGGTTGGTTTACCAGGCCTCTCATGGCTTTGATGCTGAAGTTCCAACATTTGATATTTGAGCATTCATTCTTGCTCATTGAAGATTGATTTTCTCTCATGTTCTCAAAGAAAATTGAAAATCTTCCCTGGGCATAAAGGCACTAAACCTCACAGAATGGTGTAAACTACAGTCTCAGCATTGGCAAATGTTTCACTCTCTAACAAGGAGAAAGAAGTAAGAAACTCTGATTTCCCTATTGGGTTCCTTTGCCGAGCAAAGCTACATATGATTCTTATAGCTTAGTCCCTTCAGATTGATCATAGGTATCTGATAAGTGTATTTGATTATAGCAGAAACTTTTTATGCACTGAAGTTTATGTAGATAAACTATGTATGCAGCATTTAAGATGCTTGGATTTACAACGTCAAAATGTTCGCATTACCTATGCATCGAAAAGTTAGAAACTTCACCTCTTTTTCAATCCCCAAAACGGGAAAATGCTTCTACTGTGAGCTCCTGATGAAGCTGCAACTGCTGAGTTTGGGGTGGTGGAATTGGTGAGCTCAAGTACGAACTCAGTTTTATCATACCACTAAGCATGTTATTTTTCGATGCATGGAATGGAACAAGTTCTCAATTTATAGATTTTTCTTCTTGAACAACTCTATTTATAGGTGTTTGGAAGCGTGGACAGACGCTACAAAACAGTGACTTTGACAAAGCATTTAAATCAGGATAAGTTAACAGTGACTTTGATCATTGAACTAAAGTCTGGGTGGCCAGTCGCCTGAATCCACGGGAATATAAAATTATTTCTTTGGAAAACAGATGCACCAAAACAGATCACAGGATTTATGCACAAAAACAGATCACAGGATTGCAAGATAAAGAGTCTGGTCCTTGTTATGAAGAACGATTTGCCTAAACGACTTGGTGTATAGTTATATATCATTGTGTGCTAGTGGTTGGGGCCTGTTTAACTTCTAAACTACAAAAGAAATCATTTTCATTGATAATTTGGTGGAATTCTTTTGCTGATGACAAGAAATTACGCAGCATTGTTCGGAAAATCAATGAAAACGACGGGGTTTTTTTTTTCATATTTTGGATGGTAAATGAACTCAATGATTGGAAGGAGCGAGAAGCAGAACATACACATAGCTTAGATGATTCATTTTTTCCAGCTAGACCAAAGTATAATGCATCCACTGATGTGCCAACGCGGTTCGTAAAACCATGAAGTCGATGGACTGATCGGTTTGAAGATGATAAGGTGCTAGCTAGTCGCATGACCATGATATGGGTGGGGAGGTGGTGGGGAGTGGATGTTGAATTGTTGATACCCTCCAAAGAAAAGTTAACAGCTGATATGACGAGCAAATGAAGATGGGATTGCACTTTCTGTATTTCTAGTGTCCTTTATGTTATGTTCGATGCAAGATTTAAAGAAACAATAAATTGCAAAATAAGAGGCCAATGGACCCTTTGGTTTTGAAACATACCAGTCAAAATTGTCACAAAATGATAACTTATGAACCAATTGCCTACTTCAACCCATTCACAAGTTGCTCTTGTTTGGATGAAAAATCTGTGTTCCAGAAGATTGCAAAACTAGAATTACATCGCAAAAAGTCTCCCTTATTTCTTTAAGAGCTCATCAAAATGGAGTTTCCACGGATTCACTTGTTAAACACTGCATGACTCATGGAAAGCATGTGAAAACAGAATGCAATTGAAGACCTTGTGGGGGAGAGAATATGCTTGTGAAGTACTTCTTCATCAAAATACACTCTTAAGTGACCCCAAAATGATTGTTTGATCAACTAGGTAGGAGCAGAGGCTGCCTCCTTTTCTTCAGTGTGAAAAGGGATAGGTTTAGTCGGGGCAGGCAAGCGGCCTATGCTATCAACTTTATCTTTCAGCTTTGGTGGAGGCCTGGCAGCCTTTGGCAACAACCTGCCCTTCTTTTCAAACCACTCAGGCTTAAGCAATGCCCGGAAACCCAGCTTATTGTAATGCACTCGTCTGACGGATCCACCAGCAGCTTCAACTGCTTCCTTTGCCCTGACAGTAACTCTTGACACCTGTATACATCATTTATGAGCATAAGTTCAATCAATTTCAGCAAACATGTCAAGAAATTCCATGACACTGTTATAGTACAAATTGGTATAGTTAGTTGGTACGAATAGTATTGATGGGAAGATTCAATTAGTTAGTTAGTAGTCTTGAAAGGGGAGACAGTTAGAATCAACTATCAAGTCCTACATGTCTTGAAAGGACTTTAGCTTAGGGTTCTAGGTATCTTTGGCATTTGTGATTCCCTCTCTCTGAATTCTCTTTCCTGTCACTTTCTCTATTTCAACCAATAAGATTTCTTCCTGTTTCCTACCATTATTGGTTGATATTCCTCTTCCCCTCTTCTGGGACATATTTATAGTTAATTCAACTCCTCAATAATTGGATTGTATCAATTGGTAGCAGAGCAGTTCATCCTTGGCCATTAATTGCTCAATTCCTTTTTATTCATATCTCAACATCTCTACTGTCCATAAATCTTGAATCTTGAAGGCCAGAATGGAAGTTCCTACAGTAAGGGTTCATTACCAGATTATTACAAAAGATGTCCTGCATCAGGTCTTTAATCCATATGGTTGTGTGCCCTGAATTGAAGAGTTTGAAGGGCTTTCTCTGGTCTATTTTCAATCCTTTCAAAATGCACTATCAGCTACAACTTCCCTTCATGGAAGATGCATTTAGGATTGGTTTTGTAGATTAGATATTAGATATTAAATTTAGCAACCTGGTTTTGGGGAGACACAATTAGAAAGCGTTGAAGTGAATTCAAGCCATGGCAAGCACCATTGCTCCTGCTTGCAAAATCAAGAATCTGATCA